>Ga0210401_10000533_pt1 | contig 46215 bp, 71 predicted proteins | sample IncBWH32MmetaG_FD_150866 | JGI IMG/M metagenome (GOLD analysis project Ga0210401, IMG submission 150866) | Forest soil microbial communities from Barre Woods Harvard Forest LTER site, Petersham, Massachusetts, United States - Inc-BW-H-32-M | ecosystem: Environmental > Terrestrial > Soil >...
CTGCTCCTTATCTCGCAGCGCAGGCTAAGTTGTGGGAGACAGATCCCAACAAGATCGATCTATTCGATCCTACTCTACGCGGTGCTCTACAGAGCACTACTCCGCAGGGCTCTGATGCTATCCCATCACAGCTTCCACTATATGATTTCGAGAAGCAGTTGCGAAGCAACGCTAAGTGGCTTGGTACGAACAACGCTCGTGAGGCCGTTACTAGCACAGCTAGCCAGGTTCTCTCCGACATGGGGCTCACATCCCAGTCGCTTGGGGCGGCACCTCAGACAACCCCTAGCAGCGTCACAGACAACACGCGAGCTGACTTCGGTGGTCTCAGCGGCAGTACCAACTTCCCAACGCTTCAGGGACAGGCTCAGGCGCTTCCTACACAGGCTCCTACAGCCAGCTCGCTGGCACCTAACACCAGCTTTCAGGCAGGCGGCTAATGGTTAACGTTCCTCCGCAGTACATGCAGTGGGTTCAGTCTGCTGCTTCACAACTTAACCTACCAGTTGCCGTGGTGGCTGCTCAGATCGACCATGAGTCTGGCTTCGACAACACAGTTGTCGGTCAGTATGGCGAGAAGGGTATCGTTCAGTTTCTTCCTTCCACCTGGAATGATGTCGCCAAGGGCGACCCAACCAACCTGGACAACGAGCTATCGGCCTATGTCACCTACATGAAGTCACTGCTCAACCAGGAAAATGGCAACATTCAGATGGCCCTGGCTGCGTATAACGCAGGTCCGGGAAACACTCAGGCTGGTATGACCTATGCTGATACCATCTTGCAGAATGCGAACCTGCCGAACCTTGAGACACAGACTACTGACAATTCCGGTGTTGGCTTGGCTAACAGTAACGTGTCTCAGTATATCAGTCCCAACACGCCAGTGCTGTCTATCGACCAGCTTCGCTCCGAGTATCCCACAGTAGCAGCACTGATTACATCAGTACCCGAACTACAAAATGTCTACAACCAGGCAGTGTCCGGGACTTGGTCCACGGACAAGTTCATTGCAGCTGTTCAGAACTCTAAGTGGTGGGCGAGCACAAGCGCTACAGCGCGTCAGGCTTTCGCTACCATGAAGGCCGATCCAGCAACTTGGAATCAGAACATCGACAACCTCCAGGCACAGATGACAGCTACGGCTGCTCAGCTTGGTGTTACGTTGACTCCTCAGCAGGCCCAGCAGATTGCGGTGGACGCAATCACCAACGGGTATGACCAGAACACTGCGGTTCTTGACCAGAAGATGGCAGCTTACCTGAAGCCTGCTTCAGGTAATCACTTTGGTGGTCAGGCAGGATCCTATGAGGACCAGATTCGTCAGTCGATGATGGACCTTGGTGTATTCATGCCTGAATCTCAGTTGGACAACCAGCTTCAGCAGATCGTTGCAGGGAAGCAGTCTGTGCAGGGCGTAACCGCCCAGCTTCGTACGCAGGCAGCTTCTATGTATCCAGCCTACTCTAATCAGATCAACAGTGGTATGAACCTGTCTGACATTGCTTCGCCTTATATGCAGCGTGCACAGCAGCTGCTTGAGCAGGGACCAGGCTCTGTCAATATCCAGACCCCTCTGATCAAGTCTGCTCTACAGTACACACAGGATGGGCAGCCTACGGCTATGCCCATGTACGACTTCGAGAAGCAGGTTCGTCAGGATCCTCGGTGGCTGTCTACAGACAACGCACAGGACGCATTCATGGCCAACGCTCACCAGGTGTTGACTAACTTCGGCTTTGCCTACTAGGAGGGTGAATGGTCGCTAAGAATCCCGGTGGCACACCCAACACACCTCCGGTTACCAATCCGAAGCTTCAACTGCCAGTGAATCAGCTGACCTATAACGGCCAGCCAGTGGGAAATGTAAGCCCTGATCAGCAGTTGTTGAATGAGCTTCAGGGAATCCCTGGACAGGAACGAGACGCTTATGCGGCTCTGACCACACTGTTCAACTCATATGGTCTTGGGACACTAGCACCTAAGATTCTGAGCTATCTTCAGAATGGTTACGGTTCCGACACCATCACGGTGTTGCTTCAGCAGACACCGGAGTACAAGCAGCGTTTTGCTGGCAACGATGTCCGAATCAAGAACGGACTTCAAGTACTGACACCAGCTGAGTATCTGTCTACGGAAGCATCCTACAAGCAGCTCCTTCGTCAGAATGGATTGTCTGATCACTTCGACAACCAGCAGAATTTCACTGACTGGATCGGCAAGGATGTCTCTCCTACAGAGCTTCAGGATCGCGTCACCATGGCCGTGCAGGCAACTACACAGGCCCCTCCAACCGTCACCCAGTATTTCAACCAATTGGGTATTGGTACTGGTGATCTTGCAGCGTACTTCCTGAACGACCAGACTCCGACACCTGCTCTTCAGCTCAAGCTGAATCAGGCACAGATCGGTGGATCTGCACTCCAGAACAACCTCCAGATCTCCGCAGCGGACTCGCTTAAGTATGCTCAGATGGGTGTCACCTATCAGCAGGCACAGAGTGCCTATCAGCGTATTGCTGATATCCTTCCGACAGCCAGCCAGCTGTCTTCGATTTACCAGTCTCAAACACCAGTAAACCAGCAAACTCTGGAAGCTCAGTACTTGGGCTCTAGTGGTACTGCCCAGCTTGCTACTGAGCAGCTTGGTCGTCAGGAAATTGCGGCCTTCTCTGGTCAGTCTGGTGTTCAGAAGACTTCGTTCCAGCAGCAGACAACTGGTGCTCCTGGATTTTAAGCAGAGGGTTTCCGGTATTCCTTATCCAAAACCGGACTTGGGCCTTTAGTGATAACGGAAGCACATCCGGCTTGCACCCGGAGGGTCGGGGTTCGATTCCCCGTTGGTCCACTCCGCCACGTACAACTCAGCAGCGTGGTTGTGTATACAGTCTGAGACACTAATCAAAGTATCCGGCAAGCAACCCCGGCTTGACGCGGCTTAAAATGGGAGTAGCAAGGAATGACTAACGAGTGGGATGACTCTACCGAGTCTGAGGGCATGAAGAACATGCGCAAGCAGCTCAAGGAACAGGCGAAGCTGATCAAGCAGTATCAGGACCAGCAGACCGAGTATCAGGAGAAGATGCGCGGAAGTGTTATTGCTCAGGCCCTAACCAGTCGTGGCCTAGACGCTAAGGTAGCCAAGTTCTACCCGGCAGATCTAGGAACGGACGATGAGTCCGTGGACAAGTGGGTGAATGAGAACAAGGATATCTTCGGGCCTGCGCAGCCTGTAAGTACTCCTCAGACTCCAGAGACTACTCTGTCCGAACTAGAGCGCCGAGGTTATGAGGCCATGCAGGGCATGGAAGCTTATGACGCTCGTGTTGTTCAGGACTTTAAGTCCCAAATGGACCAGATCAAGATGGATGGACCCTATGATGGCGAGAGGGCTACAGCTGAGCTGATGACTCTTCTCAAGGCCAACGGGGTGAACATCGCCTACTAAAAAGGACAAGCCTAAATGGCTAATGCGTATACTTCCACCAGTGCGGTGGCAGCGCTTGTCCAGACTGCGTATGATCGACTGGTCGAATTCCAGCTACGTGCCCAGCCTCTCCACCGTGAGATTGCTGACAAGCGCCCTGCACAGCAGGACAAGCCGGGTTCTTCCGTTGTCTTCAGTCTGTACAACGACCTAGCGACTGCTACCAGCACTCTGACTGAGACTGTTGACCCTGATGCGGTTGCCATTGGTAACCCAACTACGGTCAGCGTGACTCTGGCTGAGTACGGTAACGCCGTGCTTCGCACTCGTTTGCTGAACCTGTTCAGCTTCTCTGACATCGATCCGGCTATCGCCAACATCGTAGCGTTCAACATGGTTGACTCCATTGACGCTGTGGTGCTGAACGTGCTGATCGGTGGAACTAACGTCATTCGTGAGCAGGGTGGATCTATGGTCCTCTCTGGTGGAGCCAACGGCTCTATCACTTCGACTGACATCATGCAGTCCCGCGACGTCCGCGCCGCTGTGACTAAGCTTCGTACCGGTAAGGCTCTGCCTCGCAAGGGCGCGCTGTACTGGGCTGCGATTCACCCCGAGGTCTCCTATGACCTACGCTCCGAGTCCGGAACTATCGCGGGTTGGCGTGCACCGCACGTCTACTCTGCGCCTGGCTCTGTCTGGGCTGGTGAGATCGGAGAGTACGAGGGTGCCTACTTCGTAGAGACTCCACGTGCCTTCAACGACACCACTGGTTCGGCATCGACTCGTGTCTTCTACACCCTGTTCGCAGGACAGCAGGCACTGGCTGAGGCGTGCTCTGAGGACTTCCACGTGGTGATCGGTCCCGTGGTTGACAAGCTGATGCGTGCACGTCCGATCGGCTGGTATGGTGTGGCCGGTTGGAGCATCTACCGTCAGGCGGCCCTGTACCAGGTCCGTACGACTTCGAGCATCCACACAACGTAAGGTATGAGATGACAAGCATCAAGTTCTCTGGGCAGGCCAGCGTTTCAGCGGCAACCTCTATTACAGTCCCGTTCGGCGGAACACCTGTTTCGGGGGACTTGGTGCTTGTCTTCATCCTTGTTGACAACGAGATCGTTACACACCAGCCAGGATGGGCAAGTGAATTCACTGCGACACCAAACCCCTGGTTCAAGCTCGAATCCCTTCGAGCACCCGACTCTTCAACCCTTGGTGGCTGGTACCACACATGGAACGCCAGTGACAGCGGAAACTCCGCAACATTCACCTTCGTCCCAGCACCAACCCTTGGTATCGGAGATAAGGATCTCCCCACAGCAAATGCTGTGGCTGCTGCTGTTGTCCTCAACGGAGCCAACTCCACTGCGGTACTGGAGCGCAACATCTATGGGGTCTGGACAGACCTCTCTGTAAATATTACGGCTTCTCCTTTGAAGAAGCCGGGTTACGTGTTCCATGCCGTAGCAACCAACGGTTCTCAGATGCCCATCACAGACAGTGATGGAAGTAGTGCTCTTATTCAGGGTGTCAGTGGGCCTGGTGGATCCGGACAGACTCTTGGTTTGTATCAGCGAACCAATCCTCCAGTGCCCTATGCACCAACCTTTACACTGGCCGATACGCCGCATAGCCTCATGGTATCCGCAGTAAGCGTGAGTGATAATCAGCCTCAACTATACAACGGGCCATACATTGAAGAAGCACCTATGGGAATGAACGCGCTGATGGCGCGTTACAAGCTCAATCGTTACTTTACAGTGCTCAACAACGGTGGAGTTTTCAGCGCACAGCGCTACCAGTCCACTGATCAGATCGCGGCTGCCACTCAGGTGTTCGTGAACAACCAACCGATCAGTTCAACTGATCGAACCAATATTCTAGCCTCCGGTGTCGGGGGAGACTTTCAGGCGGTAACATAGTGGCTGCTCCAAAGAAGAAGGCAGTCAAGTCTGCCAAGCAGATCACACAGGTCAAGAAGGCTGTGCCTGCTGTAAAGAAGGCCGCCGCCAAGAAGGGCGGCCCTAAGCCCTCTATTCGTCCACCGATCAAGGGCAAGAAGCCAGCCACTGCTGGTAAGGACATGACCCGAATGGGTCCCGGACCAAACCCAGGTAGCCAGTCGATTCCTTATCAGGGACCTGGCCCACAGGGATCAGGAGTATTCTAAGATGGCTGGAACACCAGGAACCCCTCGCTTTGGGATCAACCCGGACCAGACTCCGGACCACACCGATGGTGTTGGTATTTCCCACATGAAGCTTCAGAAGGATGGCGGTACTTTCACAGAGTATCACTTCTCCTACAACCCGGCACAGAAGTCCCGTGCTATGGGCACCACTCGTGGTGCTGATCCAGGCCATGACTATACAGACGTTGAGCACCAGGCCAACTACATGTGCAACCATGACGCCTACATGGGTGGATCTACAGTTGTCATGAATATGGACGAGCGCAAGGTTCTGACCAACACCATTTACAGCATTCACTGCGAGTGGGCAGATCCGGGCACTGATGAGACTTCTGACAATGGTTGGGCTCCAGCCATGACCCGTGGAGCCTTTGACTAATGACTTGCTCTAGTGGCTGCCCTAAGCCGGGCAGCCATTCCTCATACGGGGAATGCATGCGCTCCAAGCGCCAGATGGTAGGCTTCGCACGCAGTGCCTATGGTGCAGACAAGACCAAGGATAACCTACACGAGCGGGAGCTGAACCTCTACCGTGACCTCCGAGCCCAGGGTATCCAGCCTGATGGTACAGGAATGGCTAAGCTTGAGTTCGCCAAGCGCATGTCCGAGGAAACTGGAAGGGCCTACGGTCGTGACTTCCAGGCTGCGCCGAACGGCAAGGGCGGCTATGACGCCGTTTCGCACGAGACTGTCAAGCAGGTAACTGACATGGTTGATAAGTCTTCCGATATGCAGGTAATTCGCGACACCGCGAAGGGAATTCTATAATGTCTACTGCTGCGTATGCCACACTGGTTGGCAAGAGCCTAACTACAGACGTCCCCAACATCATTGACTTCAATACGATGGTGGAGAATGTAACCTTTCAGATTCTAGCCACTGGAACGGTTACAGCCGGAACCGTTACTCTACAGGTGTCTGTTGACGGAAAGACCTGGTTCAGTCCGCCGACTGCGGCCTTCACTAACCAGAGTGCTGCCACACTGGCTAACCCCTATGTACTTGTTACCAACACCAGCGCCCTATTCAGCCTTACCAGCCTAGCTGTGCGATACGCACAGGTTATCATTTCGGCTAACGTTACAGGTGGAGCTACTGTCTCTGCATACGTCTCTGCCTCTGGAGCCTAAATGCCCACTCTTCAGAACCTGGTTGACCGTGTTCGTCAAGAGCTCGCGGGTTTCTCCCAGAACCAGCAGCAATTCACCTCTCTTGCTGCCAACATCAGTAACTCGCAGACTTCTTTCACCGTGGCTGATGCCACGCAGGTTTCGCGTGGAACCATTGAGGTGGACAACCAGGAACTGATGCTAGTTCAGTCGGTTAACCAACAAACGAATACTGTGACGATCAACCCCTTCGGCCGTGGTTATGCATCAACCACGGCCAACTCCCACCTGTCCGGAGTCAAGATTGAGAACTCTCCAATCTGGCCCACTGTTCGTTTGACAGAGGCGATCAACGATGCTATTCGCGGAGTGTACCCACAGATCTGGGCAACCAACAATACTTCTATTCCCAAGATTTCCGTGGTGTACGAATACGGTTTGCCTGCCGATGCAGAAGAGATCATTTCGGTTCAGTATCAGCTTATTGGTCCATCACATGTATGGCGCTTTGCACAGAACTGGCGTTTCGTAGGGCAGGCCAATACACCAACCGGTGAGCTTGGCTCCACAGGTAAGGCCATCTATATCGGGGATGACATCGTCCCTGGTCGCCAGATCTGGGTAACCTACCGCAAGGAACCAACTGAGTTGGTGAACCTTACAGATGACTTCACTACTGTGACTGGCCTCCCGGCCACCTCGCACGATGTTATCGTGTATGGCGCGTGTATGAAGTTGTCTCCTCAGCTTGAGGGTCCACGTCTCTCTATCAGCTCTGTAGAGGCTTCTGAGCGTGCTCAGTACGTCCAGCCTGGCTCTGCCAGCAAGGTGTCTCAGTACTTCGGTCAGCTCTACGCACAGCGTCTAGAGCAGGAAGCTGCAAAGCAGCGAGACAAGTTCCAGATTCCTACACACTACGACTTCTAGGATACAGCATGCCTACAGGGCAGAACTATGCAACCAATGTCCCGCAGACTACGCTTACTGGACTCATCAACCCAACCGCTCCGGTGTGTTCGGTCTTCTCTTCCTCGGGGTGGCCAGCCACACCTTTCACAGCTATCTTCGATATTGGTACCTCTTCACAGGAACCAGTTGATGTAACCAACATCACAGGAACCACCTGGACGATTACCCGTGCCATTGATGGCACGGTTGGTATGACTCATGGTGTTGGTGCTACGATCACCCACGGCGATATTGGCCGCGACTTCCACGAGATGCGCGCTCACATCGATGCTTCAACGTCGAATGACGGAACTGGTCACTCGGTACACGGCCTCACTGCTAGTTCGTCTGTGGTGGGAACCACAGACATCCAGACTCTGACAAACAAGACCATTTCCGCTGCTACATTCACTGGTAATCAGACCCTTGGGTCTGGGACTTGGACTGGAACAGGTGGACTGGCTGAGCAGACCTTGACCTTCACTGGTCAGACTGGTGCCAATGCATCTCTCACACAGTTCGCAGGAACTGTTGCTGCTGGTCCTCCCACATCTGGAACTTTTATCACGGGTGCTGTTGTCTACGACACCGCCTATCTTGGTCAGTGGCTATGTACGTCGGGTGGAACACCGGGTACGTGGATTCCTATCACTCGTATGCTTTTGGCAACTAATACACCCACAACAAACACCACAGCGTTTGGTAGTATCCCCCAGGGATTCACTCATCTTGTCATTGAGTACAACGCCAGGACCAGCAATGCTGGTGCCAACATTGACTACATCACCATGCAGCTAAATGGAGACTCTACTAGTTCGTATTCTTGGCGTGCCTTCGGGGCTAGGCAGACTTCTCTAGCAGCGCCGGTGTCCTTCCTTGATGGCTCTACTGGACTCAATACATCGATGAACTGTGGTATGGTATGGACTAGTAAGTTGGCTAATGCCGCCAGTGGCAGGGGTATCATTGAACTGCCTTACTACACGGACACTTCCTTCTGGAAGGAAATGCTCTTCCGTAGCTCTGCTGGTGATGGCACCAATGATGCATTGACTGTTTCTGGTGGAGGTATGCGAAATTCTACACCAGCAGCCGCTATCACTTCGATCACAATCCTTACAGCAGCGGGTAACTTCCTCACGGGCTCTACGTTCAAGCTGTATGGGCTGCCGTAGGAGCAACCATGTCTCTCACTATCTTCCAGCAGAACACTAACGGAATCGCCCAGCCATCTCCGGCTGGGCTGTCCCCGATCCCTGGACCATACACCAGTCAGTACTCTCGTACTGACATTGCCTATGATTATGCCATCGGCGGCATTCCTTTCATTGGTGGAGAGTCCCTTCGCGGGAGCTACTTCCGCAGGATCTATCAGCGTAGCTTTTCCCCAATCCGTAAGGATCAGTTCGACAACCAGCAGGTTCCCGGTGAGCAGTCCATTTGGGGTTGGTGGCTCCACAGCCAGAGCAACTTCACGCAGGGAGCAGGAACACAGTTCCTGGACACTACAACGGACCAGACTCTTTCTCAGCGTTACTTCTACTCTGAAGGCTTGGACATGTTGGGAACTCCAGGACAGGCAACTCTGTTGCCATCCACAATTGACTGGACCAACTTGTTTGCCCCTGTCACAGGTCCTGTGAAGCTGCGCAGCGCCAACTCCTCTGGAGTTGACATGGTTCTGATTCTAGATGTTGGTGGATCTAAGCTAGCCAACCTGACAGTGACTGGCTCTGCTCACTTCTACACGTTGCCAGGAGGCCTTACAGGCCTCGCCAACACACTGACTGACGACGGAACCAACTATTATTTCGCCGACAAGACAGGTATTTACAAGGGCGCTATCGCCACCCCTCTGGTGGCAGCAACAAAGATCTGGAATGTTCCATCCACGTCTGGTAACTACGTCCTTGGCTGGATCAAGGGACGTCTTGTAGCTGGCTTGGACAACAACATCTATGAGCTAGTCGGTGCTGGTGGACCAACCCTTCCCACACCAAAGTTCACCCACCAGAACGCATCATATGTGTTCACAGACATCAGTGAGATTGGCCCTGCCATTCTGACCTCTGGTTACGGTGGCGGACTATCTCAGGTTCACAGGTTCACGCTGGATTCCGGTGGAGCACTTCCTACTCTTACCTCCGGTGCTGTAGCCATTCAGATGCCGTATGGCGAGAAGATCCTATCGATGTATGCATACATCGGCTATTTCGTGGGTCTTGGAACCAACCGTGGCTTTCGTGTATCTACAGCAGACGTCAATGGTAACTTGGCCTATGGTCCATTGATTGTTCAGGATCCAACTGGCGTTGGTGTGCAGGCCATTACCGGCTATGATCGATTCATGCTCATCGGCAACCAGGCGAACAAGCTCATCCCACAGGCTGGCTGGGTAAACCCACCAGAGGCCACAACCACAGACACACTCATTCGAGTGGATCTGTCTCAGCTGACTTCCACCAACGGGCAGCCTTTCGCCAGTGATCGTATCTCTCCTCTGGCTGTGAACGGCAATGCCGTGAACAGTATCGCCCCTATCGGCCAGACAGGGCTTCTGGTGTGGGCTGTGGGAGCAAAGATCTTCTCTGATATCCAGGTGGCTACGCCTGCGGTGACCTATCAGAGTGCTCCACGAGTTTCCAGTGGTTACTTGTATACGCCGAAGATCCGGTACAACACACTAGAGCCTAAGCACTTCAAGTATGTTTTTATGCGACACCAGAACATCACAGATGGCAGCATTGACATCCTTGGTCAGAACCCGAACATGCTTTTGTCTACCATCGCTCCGGGCGTTACCGGTTCAAGTGCCGTAGCAGCGCTGTCTCCCTACTTCATCAGTGACTTGGGCAACGCCCAAGAGTGGTTCCAGTTCAAGTTTGTTCTACATGCAGGAACGAACAACACCAGCTATAGTCCAATCTTCAATGGTTATCAGGTGCGAGCCCTTCCAGGTGTGAGCCGACAGGTTCTCATTGAACTTCCGCTGTTGTGCATGGACCATGAGACAGATCGAGAGGGCGTTCTTCACGGCTATGATGGCTTCGCCTTCCAGCGTTTCGAGGCACTGGAAGCATTGACTGCTTCCGGTAACATCGTCCTGTTCCAGGACTTGAACTACAACACCAGCAACCTGGTCATCGTAGATGACTACACATTCGAGCAGCAGTCACCAGAACTGGCTAAGACATCCAGTGCTGGCAATCAGGATTCCAACGCGCATGGTGGCTACATCATCCTACAGTGTCGCGTTATCGTTTAGGAGACCACGTGGGTGTACGAGACTACCTAGAAATTTTGATGTTCATCGTATCTATCACAGCGGTGGTAACCGTAGGTAGAAACAACATCAAGAAGCAGATCATTACTGACCTCCAGGCCCTCGTGCTATCCCACCAGCTCACTATTGAAAAGCTGAAGAAGGACAACGAAGAGAAGGATGTTCGTATCTGCGAACTAGAGGAGACTGTGGATGGATACGCCGAGCTGGTTCGTCAGGGACATCTCGCTGGGCTCGGTGGGCCACGAAGTCGAAACCGTCCAGCTTCTCCTAAGAATCCCTAAGACAGGACAGCTAGATGAGGACACACTACGGGCCATCAGGGGATGGCAGCGACTCCACAGACTCCCGGCCACGGGTGTGGTTGACGCAGACACAGCTCGAACACTCGGAGAACTTCATTGGGTCCCCGATCCAACACAGAATGGCCGAAGGTATTCGGGCAGCGGAACGAATTGGGTCCGATGGGATGGTTCGAGCGCTTCCAGGACTTTCACTCAGCTACCAGGAGTCTTTGACTATGCTGGGGATGGATAACTAGTGAAGCTGCTGTGGGAGTGGTGGATTCAAATGTGGCCAAACTTGGCCTCTTCCGCAGTCGTTGGAGCTATTGCATTTCCCATCCACCACAAGAAGATTAAGAAGCACATTGAGAAGCTGAGGGACAAGTGACCATCTTCTATCCCGACTACAGTTCGTATGAGGGACAGGCAACTGTCCCTACTGGTACACCAGCCATTGTGGCCAAGGCTACTGAGGGAACCTATTACATCGATGCGGACTACGGCTACTACAAGACTACCGCACAACACATGGGTGTTCCGTTCTCTGGTTATCACTTCCTGAAGTCCGACATCGATCCTGTTGCGCAGGCTCTCTACTACTGGAACTTCGCTGGCAGCACTCCGTGCATGCTGGATGTTGAAACAGAGGGAGCAAGCAAGCCGACGGTGGACCAGGTGGTTGCCTTCATGACAGCTCTTAAGGGCCACGGAGGGCGTGTCTGGGGCGTTTACTTCCCTCAGTGGTACTGGGGACAGGTGGGAGGGGATCTGGGCCGTGTAACGGCCTCCGGAGCCGTTCTGGTGGCGTCTGACTATCGAGCCTACAGTGACTCTGCTTGGCCTGGTTCCTACGGCGGAGCAACCCCTACCGTGTGGCAGTACACCAGCACACCAATCGACATGAACGCTTTCAAGGGAACGGCAGCGGAGCTTGCCGATCTGATCAATGGAGACATCGTGACCCCAGCAGACATCCAGGCTATTGCAGCCGCTGTCTATCAGTACGGCCAGGAGAACGTTACGCTGTCTGACGGCAGCACACTGAAGAACGTTCCTCTCGGTAACCTAGCCCACGGTTCTTGGGTTGCACTGAATGACCCGAGCACCGGCGTGCTGAAGCGACTAGCCGATATTGAAGCAGCTTTGGCTGCTTCCGGACAAACACTGGGGAAGCTGTAATGCGATTTCTTCCTAAGTTCACCAAGCACGATGTGCTAACGGCTGCCGTACTGTTCGCGGCAACCTTCGTGTCGGCTGTTGCAAAGGGTGGCAGCCTGACTACTTCTGTTCTAGTGTCTGCTGCACTCGCAGCGGTCGGTGCCGTTGTGCACACCTACCTTGGAAAGGGAGCCTAATGAGTGGCTTCGATGACGTCAATGAGACTATCAAGATCGTTGCGGGTAACTACACAGTCACTGACAACGATTACAACGTGTTCGTAGAAGCGCAGGCGGCTAACGCCACTGTCACTCTTCCCAATGCAGCGGCTAGCGCCGGTGCAACAACCAACCAGGGACTGAAGTACTCTGGTCGCCAGTATACGATCACCAAGGATGCTGCGGCTTTCACGGTGACTGTAGCTGCTGCTGGCGGTTCGCTGGTTGGTCCGGCTGGTGCCGTGACCCTGGCAGCCTCTGCTGCCCACTCCAGCTCGTGGATGTCTGACGGTACCAACTGGTATGCTGTTGGTGCTGTGTAAGCAATAGAAAGAGCCCCTGACTCGAAAGAGTCAGGGGCATTCTTCATTTAGCAGGAGAGGTGACATCTGCTATTGTGGTCGTAACAATGTGTAGTTGTTGTGGGAGGGTTGTGTCCGCTTGCGCATCCTGAGCACCAACAGTGCAACCCTAGGGGACAACTAGCAGCCCATATGGCATCCGTTGGCATGATCTTCACAGTGACCACCGGGGGTGCCAATGTTTCCATCACCACAGGCACCGACCATACACCCATGGTGGAAGCACGAGCGGTGCTGATCACAGAATATGTACCCTTCGGGTGGAGTTTCCTGGGCTGGCTGGCCGCGATGGCGGCCTCCACGTTGCCTCATTATGCAGCCTTCTTACATGCAGAATTTCCACAGCAGCTGGTTGTCAACAGACACCAGCCACAGAGGCAGTTGCATCCTTGTGCCTTACATATCTTCATCATAGATCCCCTACGAAGAATCGAACTCCGGTCAACTGTTTACAAGACAGTAGCTCTACCACTGAGCTATAAGGGCAATGCGCGGACGGTAGTCCGGCGCGGTACAGAGTTGGTACGGTAGGACTTGAACCTACGATCTTTCGGTTATCAGCCGAATGCTCTAACCTGCTGAGCTACGCACCATTGGGGTGGATACCCGGAGTTGAACCGGGACCTCTTGAGTCACAGTCAAGAGCTCTGCCATTGAGCTATACCCACAGTGTTAACCGCATATATGCGGTAGCACGTCGGACATCGAAGATGTCCACGTCACTAGGGTGAGATTCGAACTCACATCTCTCAGGGTTTGAACCTGAAGCCTCTACCATTGGGCTACCTAGCGTAAGTCACGGATCAAGGAATCGAACCTTGCTAGCCAACCGGCACCGGTTTTACAGACCGGCTTGTTTCCCAGAACCATCCGCGTTGTGCTCTCCACCAAGGATTCGAACCCCGACCGATTGGTTCAGAGCCAATCGTGCTGCCATTACACCAGCGGAGATCAGTCAGACGTACGGGATTCGAACCCGCGCCTACTACCTTGACAGGGTAGCGCTCTAGCCTCTAAGCTAACGCCCGTTGTAACACGCTGACATAGCAGGACTCGAACCTGCATCTTTGAGATTAACAATCTCACGCTTTACCTGATTAAGCTATACGCCATTGAAAGCAAGCCCTGTAGGAATCGAACCCACTTCACTCGGGTTGGAGCCGAGTATAATACCAATATACCAAGGACTAGTACTCGGTGAGAGAATCGAACTCCCGTTCGCTGCGTGTAAAGCAGCAGCCCTCCCATTGGACGAACCGAGCTGGCGGGGCTGGAATTTCACCGCACGTCCTGATACGTGCCTCAGTTGGTAGCCCCTACGTCAGGATGGCAGGATTCGCACCTGCGTTCTCTCGCTTCCAAGGCGAGCGGATTACTAAGCTTTCCCACATCCTGTTGCGTACTCCCCGTCAGATTCGAACTGACACTGTCCAGTTTCTAAGACTGGTGCCTCCTACCAATTGGGCTAGAGGAGCATATGACGCGCACCAAGCACAGCAGCAAGATCGGGGTCTTCACACAAATCTGCTAGTGCTTCTTGCACACTTTCAGGACTCATGTCCCTAACTACTAATACTCGAAGGATGCCTATAATGGCATCCACCAAACCAACAGTTATGCCTTCTTCTGAACGACAACTTCCTGGCTGTTCACTCATGCGGAAACTGAAGGAATCGAACCCTCTACGGTGTTACCCGATGACTGTTTTCTAGACAGCTTGTCACCATTGACCTAGCTTCCATGCCGGACCAACCCTTGCGAGGCAAGACCGGACTTGCGGAAAGAGAAGGATTCGAACCTTCGACACCCGAAGGTGCTACGGATTAGCAGTCCGCTGCATTACCACTCTGCCATCAATCCATTTGCTGGGCGTATCCCTCAAACCTCAGCCGCTGGGCATATACCCCTCACCATTTCGGCTTTCGCCTACTCGCTGGTGTTCCCAGTCCGTTAGTACCTCACCCCGGAATTGAACCGAGTTCTTCTGTTTGGAAGACAGACGTCATAGCCGTTAGACCAGTAAGGCATTGCGACAACTCAGCATAACACAGTGTGTCGCCAACTGCGACGGGACCTTGATGAGGCTATCCCGCAGGTACTCCCACAGAGATTTGAACTCTGATTCCCGGATTAAGAGTCCGGTACACTCGCCGTTGTGTTATAGGAGCAACGAACATCTACGATGTTCTGTCGTTCAGAATCAAGATTATGAACAAGGAAGCTGTGTGGGGGTCGAACCCATTGCTGGCCGTTTTGCAGACGGCTCCCGGACCACTCTAGGTTAGCTCACAGCAAGCCGCTGCATCCTGGACTCGAACCAGGGCCTCTCGGGCTTCAACCGAGCGCTCTACCAACTGAGCTAATGCGCGTTAAATCGACAAGGTGACTCTACAGCGGCCGACAGAGTTCTTAGTGCTAGCAACCTATACCCACTGCGTGGGAACCTTGTCCATCTGTGTTCGTGGCAGGATTCGAACCCACAACGCAGAGTTTAGGGGACTCTCGTTCTATCCATTGAACTACACGAACAGTATTACTGAGCGGACTTGAACCGCCACCGCCAAATTGAGAGTCTGGCGTGCTGCCTTTACACCACAGTAACATGAACTTGCTTGCAAGTTCTGACGTTCATAAGCATGCTTATGAACTAGCGTGACCGTTGGTCTCGAACCAACTCTACCGCCTTCCGGCGGGGTGCTATCCAGTTACACTAAGGCCACTAAATCAAGTTGCGATCTTAATCCCAGCTGCGGTTCCCGTCGGAACCTTAGCGTACCCCTGGAGGGAATCGAACCCCCATCTGACGGTTCGTAGCCGCCAGCTCTAATCCGTTAAGCTACAGAGGTAAGCGTTGGCCACCTACCATCACCCGGGTAGGTGCTTAGTCCCGGGACTCCCAACCCGGGAAACCAACTCAGTGGCGAAGGTGGGATTCGAACCCACGTCGTGGGGCTTATGAGGCCCTGCTGGTACCGAGCTCCAGTCCACTCCGCATCGAGCTGGAGAACCAGCTCTTTGTACTACTATAGCACACGATCGTTAGCTTGTCAAGTCAGCTACTGAAGATCCTTACGAGCCGGGATCTTGTCCGGCAGAGCCTTCCGCTCGATGAGCGGAGCTGTAGCTTCCTTAGCAGCCTTCACAGCAGCCTCATAGGCTGCCTTCTCTTCAGGTGTCATCAAACCCTCCGATTGCCCTTCTTGTCGGTGATGACAACATCGCCCTTGGCGTTCTTCACCAAGTCACTGTCTGTACCACTGGCCAGCAACTGCTGGCCACTACGGTCTTCGGCAGCAGGCTTACCCTGCGGATAGTAGTCCTCGCCTGCGGTGGGGATGTAGTCGTAGCCTGTTCGATTCAACTTACTCGTGCCTCGCAATGCCAGCATTGGCCCAGTAGACGGCCTCTTCCAAGTGCGTGATAGCCAGGGACAGCTCACGGCTGTCCGGAACAACCTCATTCAGATACTGAGCGAAGTTGTGTGCTTCCTGCCTGATGTTCTCATACCGCTCAGCCTGCTTAAAAGCAGCTATCGGCGGATGGTATGTAAACCTATTAGCCAACTCCGAAGGAGTCACTACTTATTCCTTCCAGTGCGTGTGCCAAAGAAACCGTGCGTGTCAGGCTTAACAGCCTTCATGCCTTCGACAATAGTCGAGTCCACATACTCGCTCGGTGGAACACTTGTTCGCTGCGTAAGCCGACCGGCAGGAAGGTGCTTGTTCCAACCAACCGGGTCCTTACCCCTAATCTCGCTCATACAAACTTCCCCAACTCCTAGAACCAATCTTGGCCTCTGCTGGAATGTCCAGCGGACCGATCCTGGTGCTCATGATACGTACAATGTCCTGCACGATCTCATCCTCGCACGGAAGCGAGAACAGAACTTCGTCGTGGATCGGCAGTCGCATGTACTCCACGTACCCAGCATCGTACAACCTAATCATAGCATGAGCTGTCAAGTCTCGACAACCCGACTGGATGAAGTAGTTGAAGGCCGCGTACTCGTGGCCTTCGTCCACAGGCAGCCTACGGCCCGTCCAGGTCTCGATGTAGCCGTTCTCCTTGGCAAACTTCTGGAGCTTGTCAGAGAAGGCAGCCATGCCCTTGTAGGCACTCTTGATACCACTGCGGACGTCCACCGCAGACTCGTAGGGCATGCCTTGGCGGACAAGCCCACTCACCCCAGCGCCGTATCCTACGGCGAAGTTTCCCATCTTTGCCAGGTCGTAGTACTTTGTACCCTTAGATACATTAGCAATGCCAGGGAAGGCAGCTCGTGCGGTGATCTCATGCAAATTCTCACCGTTACGAAATGCTTGAATCATTCGGGCATCTGGAGACTTAATGGCCGCGAACCTGAGTTCCTGATTCGCGTAGTCTACACCCACAATCCGCTCGTTCATGTCTGCCACAAAGCAGGAACGCACCAGCGGGTCGCCAGACGGCAGGGTCTGTGCTGGAATCCCAGTAATAGAGAACCTTGCAGTCCTTGCACGGAGGGTATTCGTCGAAGGGTGAACCCGCCCAAGCGAGTCGGCTTCGTTCAGAAACTTCTCTACCCAAGTCTTCCTCCACTTGCCAGCCTTACGGCCTGCCTTGATAGCCTCAATCAGTGGGTGATCCGGCAACAGAGCGAACTCCTGCTTGGTCACCGAAGAGGCTCCCTTGGCTGTGAGGCCTAGAATCACTATACCATCACTGTCAAGGGTGGGCTGAGTGCCCTTCCCGCCGATCTCTTCACCACGTCGAGCATCGTGCTTAGCCAACCCCAGCGTCACCAGAGCTTCGGACACCCGGTCAGCGGAGTTGATGTTCTCCAGACCATAGTCCCATGCGATGTCCTTCTGGTTCTCCTCCTCTTCGAAGAGAGTATCCGCTAGGTTCTGCGTGTACTCGTGATCGAGTAGGAAGCCCTTGGCATCCATGAGGGTAGCGATCATCGCTACCTTGTGGTCATTCTTTGTCAACTCACTGTTGACGTCCACCTGACGAGACAGGATCTTGAAGAGCCGTGCTGCGCCGATGGCGTCAGTGCCAGCATAGATCAGAAACAGCTCGTTGTCAATAGGCATGAAGCGATACATGTCACCTTCAGACGTGCCAGCTCCCTTCGGGAGCATCTTCGCCTTGCGCAAGCGCATGTACTCAGCCTTCAGTTCCTTCTTGAGCTTGTAGCAGTCTGGAACATAGCGCTCCAGAAGATTCTCCAGGCTCTGTCCGGTACCACCTTCATCGACACCACGAGGATCCACCTGGTGTGCTAGAATCTTGGTGTCTCGTGTCCACATCCATAGGCCCTCTATGCTCAGGTACGGCTCATGCCGTACGAGCACCTGGATGTCATAGGACGCGTTGTGCATGATGAGACGCTTACCACTCAAGCGCTCACAGAGCGCTGGTGTCATGTTCCAGAACGTCTCAGCGGGGAATACGTACGCCTCTGTGGGCGTAGCCAAGGCGATCAGGCGAAGCCTGTGTCCATCGGAGTAGATGTCAAGACCTGTAGTCTCAGTGTCCAGCGCCAGCGTATGCTGACGCTCCATCCACTCCCACATAACGGTCAGGTCTTCGTACCTCTCAGGTACATAGATACTACCGTTTGCGAGTACTCGCAAGGTAACTCCTACCTAGCTAGTTCTTTCCTTAACTGCTGGTGTTCGTAGCATACACATGGATCTTGGTGTCTGTCAACTCGGCTCCATTGGGCCTGGTCACAGGCCCTTGACAGTGTATGCTAGTCTTGCTGCATGACTTACGGACGACAGGATGCCCAGTTCAGTTACGAGACGGAAGATCTTATAGACGGCAACTACCACGACTGGTTCTGGCAGGGTCTCTCAGAGGATCAAGTCATCTACCTGCGACAACCAGCCCGAGTTGACAAGGCGGAGCAGGAACCGGTAGCCTATGATGGATGGGAAGCAGAGCAGCCTCGCAAGTGGCAACACGATGCAGCGTGTGCTGGCGCTGATCCCGCGATCTTTTTCGACGACGGTAATCAGCCTAAGAAGGCTTACCTTCGCGATGACGCCGAGTGGCGTGAGTACTGCCCGCAGTGCCCTGTGCGAGAACTCTGCCTAGAGGCAGCCAGGGATTCTGAGTCTGTGGGAATCTGGGGCGGCGTCTACCGTGGCGTTGACCGAAAGAGCAAGCAGATCGAGGAAGTGGATGATCGAATTCCTAATGCCGCAGCACGCAAGCCACTCAGCTATGAACAACTACATTCGCTGCGGTAAGGCTTACGAGCTTGGTAAGCTTGGTGTGACAGAAGCACCTGCTTGGTGGCTTCTCGGTGGAAGTGCAGTACACAAGGCAACTGAATGGCTGGATAAGGGTGAATGGGACGATGCCCCTGAGATGGCTTTCTACACAGCATTCAACAATGAGATCTTTGACGCTGTCGATAGAGAGCCTGATCAGGAGCTATGGCGTAAGGCTGGTTATGGTGCGCGAGCACAGGGCTATGACCACTGGATGAAGCAGGGCCCACTGTACGTTAAGCAGTGGGCTGACCGGGTGCAAACCTGGCAATGGATTGAGCTAGATGTTTCTACTACGCTGCCCTCTGGGATCAAGGTCAAGGCGTATATCGACCGCGTGAGCAGGATCGGAAACTTGTTTGAGATCGTAGATCTCAAGACTGGAAGTACTCGACCTGACTCCGACCAGCAGCTAGGCATCTATTCAGTCCTACTACGCAGTTATATCAGTCGTAGTGTAGCACGGAACGTGTTCGAGCCTATTACCATTCAGGCTTACAACTACATGTTCAAGGACGACGAGTTCTATGACATGGATGTGTCCAACTGGAACATCCATACACTTGACGCACTAGCTACGGAGTGGTACAATGGACTTGAGTCCGGAGTTTTCCTCCCAAACCGAGGAAAGCAATGTGCAAGCTGCGGACTCTCCGCAGCCTGCTACCTCAACAGTGGCGACACGCCGACGACGCGCAGATTCGACAAGCTCAACCCCAACTACGAAGGGTAGCATGGTTACTAAGAAGGAGACTCCCGAGGTGGATCCTTGGGAGGACAAGGAGAATCCTGTGACAGTCATCAAGGGTTCTGGTGGTGAGTACGCCTCGATCACGTTCAAGGCTGGCTCTGGGTACAACGCTCCCTGGCTCGTTCTGAAGCCCTCCAGCATGGATGAGGCCAAGGAGATGGTCCAGCACGATGACCTGGAAGAGCTTTTGGACCTGATCGCTCGCAAGAACAAGGTGTTCGAGAAGTCGTTCGGTGGCATTCCTACACCGGCTGGCCCGGCGCCTAAGGCGTCCGGAGGAGGCAACTGGGGCAACAAGTCCAAGGCTTCCAGCGGTTCGTCTGAGGTGCCTTCTGGCACCTGTTCCGTGCACAACTGCGACCTACAGTTCGCGGATGCCTTCACCAAGCGTGACGGTTCCAAGGTGAACGCTCGTGTCGGTTGCCCTGTACCGAAGTGCTACTCTGACACTGTGTGGCAGAACGATGATGGAACGTGGGGTAAGTAACTGATGGCTACGCAACAGGACATTGAAGATATCAGTGTCGCGAAGTTTGTGATCAAGGTGGCCATTGGGGTCATCGTTGGCCTTATGGTCGTGGTCTTCGGCATCTCCGTAGGCCTTGGAGCCTACGGACGTTGGAGCAAGGTTCAGGAGGCCAAGACCCAGGCTCAGACGGCGCGTATTGACGCGGCCAACCAGGCTCAGGTCAACCAGTTGCTGATCAACTCTGCTGATCAGCAGATTCAGATTCACCAGAAGCAGGCTCAGATCCGTCTGGCCGATGCTGTCGGTATTCGTGAGGCACAGGACGAAGTCAGCAAGACCCTGACTCCGCTGTACGTTCAGTTCGAGATGGTTGATGCTCTGAAGACCATCGCCGATTCGGGAAAGAACAACACGGTGGTCTACATTCCTACCGGTGCCAACGGCATTCCGCTGATCAGCAACACCGACAGCACGCAGGTTGGTACCCCGAAGGGCTAACCCTTGAATATGAAGATCTGGTTGTTCATAGAACCTGATAAGGTCACTGACAGTTGGCACAGTGGTGGTTCCGTCATGGTTATCGCTGAGACGGAGGGGCAGGTTAAGAACCTGCTTGCTCACACCGAAGTGGAACTGTCTGAAGACGACTGGGAGAACGTGCGAACGTTCCCTACGCACTCTTACGTGCCTGCTGAAGTATTCATCTTTCCAGATTCGGGATGTTGCTAACATGAAGCGAGTGACCTTCTACACCAGCATTGGTTTTCCCTCCGCTGAGCGTGTTGAGGTGGAGCGGTACACCGATGAAGAGTTCGAAGACCTGACCGAAGCCGATCTCTATGAGATGGCTGACGAGTATGCCCAGCAGTGGCTTGAGGCCTGGTTTGAAGTCGAGGACGTGTGAGTTTTAAGCTCGCACGCGCTGTAAGGCGGGGGCTCACTAATGGTGAGCCTCTGCCCGATGTGTTCCGGTCACTGAAGGATCGAGGGATTCGGTTCTATCGAGGTGGAACCGTCTTGGTGGGTGGCGTTCCTGGCTCCATGAAGACCATGTTCATCGGTCACATGGTGGACACCATGAAGGTCCCCACCCTCTATATCAGCAATGACACCAACGAGCTAGACATCATCTCGCGATACCTCGCGAGGCGTACCAAGCAGGACTCGAACATCATGCGTATGAAGGCTCTGAAGGACCCTGAATGGGCCGCTGAGAAGCTGAGCGACATGGACTGGGTCCGCTGGAACTTCAACGCCTCTCCGTCTCTTGAGGAGATCGAGGAGGAGATGATGGCATTCGAGGAGTTGTGGGGTGAGCACGCTCACCTGGTGGTCGTTGACATCCTCATGAAGGTGGACTATTATGAAGACGGAGGTGGAAGTCTTGAGGGCATCGTCCGTTACTTGGACAAGCTCGCTCGGGACACCGGCTCTTGCATCATCATAGCATGCCACACCAGTGAGAACGAAGACGGACACCCAACACAGCCGCTCAAGGCGATCCTGAACAAGGTGTCCAAGCTCAGCACACTGGTGCTGACCACAGCATACGATGGGAACACCTTCTATCTGGCACCTGTGAAGAACCGTAACGGCTTCGCAGATTCTACTGGTTACTCCAGTATTCAGTTCTTGGTGGATCCCTCTACAGCGATCCTAGAGGAGCTAGAATGAGCCGGTGGCTCAAGCATCACGAGGGCCCGTTGTACCGGGTGGCGATCCTTAACCGCATGAGCGGCCACATCACCTACTACGGCCCCTACAGCCAGCCCTCGACCGCCAAGGGCGTTCGAACCAGCTGGATCAACAGCTATTGGAACAAGCGCCGTGAGGTTCCGAACATCGGTTGGATCGAAGAGACTCAGACACAGTGGTATAGGCTCGATGACTAATGCAAACAAGCGACACGGAACAGGCTTTGAGACAGACGTTGTTGATTATCTCAGAGGCCGAAACCAGATTGCGTCTCGCATTGCACGAACTGTCCCTGATGAAGGAGACGTTGTTCTTGGCGATGCGGAGTTCATCCTCCAGCTCAAGGCCAACCGAGACGCCAACACCTCAGCTTCACTGGGATCTCGACTCGAAGCAGCGCGCAGACAACGAGATCAATATGTTCTTGCAAGGAGTCTCCAAGGAGACCCACCCGTACCTGTACTGGTGATCAAGCAGCCGCGTAAGCCAATCGGCAAGTCATTCGTGGTCATGTATCTGGAGGATTTCGTAGATGACCGAGAAGAAGACGTTTAAGAACGTTAGCTCTGTGATCAACTCCTTTGAGCCGGAACACACTTGGCTTGTGGAGGGATTCCGTCTGGAATCCAACGTGTTTACCCATCGTGAGTGGGACATGGAAGTCACCTTCACCAGGAAGTTGAAGCCTATCACGGTCGGTAGTGCCGTTCGATACTCGCGCTGGGGTCAGGAAGATTACACGGTCACTGTTCTGGCTTTCCATGATGGCGCTTATTGGGTTCAGCACGAAGACGGCGCGTACACTACAGTGGCAGCTGATGACCTCATCCGCTAGGTTCAACATCGAGCCCATTCTGGAATGGTTCGGGGCGGAATGTCCGCCCCGCTCCTCCAAACTCAAGTGCCCGTTCCATGACGACAACAATGCCAGCGGGTATATCCCGGAGTCCAGGCAGTACTTCAAGTGCCTTGCCTGCGGCGTCCAGGGAGACGCTGTGAGGCTCCTACATGACCAAGGAGAGATGAGCTGGCGTGACGCTTACGCGCGAGCAGAGGAGCTTGCTGGAAAGCCAGACGAGTCGGTACCAGGAACACCTGTACCTCGCAGCCGAGTATCTGGACGGCAGAGGGATTACCGAGGACACAGCCGTTTCGGCTCGACTGGGAGTAGTGGATGAACCCATACATGGAGACACCGAAGCCGCTTATAACCGTCTTGCCATCCCATACATCACCAGATCGGGTGTTGTCGATCTGCGTTATCGATGCATTCGGGGGCACGCATGTGGAGAAGTGGGCTGTCCCAAGTACCTTGGGAGGCCCGGACAGACTCTACGAATCTTTGGCGTGGAGGCTATCGTATCTGCTGGAGACACAATCTCAGTCACCGAAGGCGAACTGGACACTGTCATTCTACGGCAGCTTGGATACGCTAGTGTTGGACTTCCAGGGGCCGAATCGTGGAAGCGACACTGGCATCGACTCTTTGAAGACTTCAGCCGAATCGTAGTGTTCGGTGATGGAGACAGCGCCGGTAGGCGCTTCATCAAGAAGATGATGGACGAGTTTCCACAGAGTGTCGAGGGTATCCAGCTCCCTGATGAGGAAGACGTAAACAGCATGTATCTGCTGGAAGGCAGGGAGTACTTTGACCGCTACCTACGGTGACTATCCGTTCTGGCCTATCATCCCGTTCACACCAAACCGGATGGACATACTGGAGACGGATAAGCTAGAATATTGGGAGAACATAGCGGTCCAGGCCGTTGAGTTCTTCTCAAGCAAGGAAGACTTCATGGAGTGGGTTTGTACCCACTACTTCGCAGATGACAACCGACGCACCGCTGACGGTGCGTGGGACCTGGTGAAGTATATGCAGGACAACCCGGAGATGGACGTTGACTAAGAAGCTGACTTGGGAGGTCGATAAGGCCTCCCTGGTCCTCAAGGTAACAGACGGAGCCAAGGAAACCACTTGGAAGATCCGTAAGAGCACGAAGACCGAAGACCTCCGCACGATTTTGGAGGAGATGCAGCTGGCTCTGTGGGAGCCGGGTGGGCCGAATAGCTGGGGTCCGATCGAGCCGACTGTACCGATGCTTGAGGCAGTCCGTACGGTGGACGCTGAGGAGCTAGCAGAGCTTCAGAGGTACAAGGCTGTACAGGCTTCCTCGGAAGAGGCTTCACGGGCCGCTCAGGCGGCCTACGTAGACAAGCTGAACATCGGAGCCAAGTGGTTCGAGGCCGATGAGGATGAAACCTATGGCATTCCGATCCCAGACTATGACACAGGAGAGGTGAGGCCTCGATGAGTGAAGACGTTTACACCACGCTAGTGGGTCTAAGCGGCGGTTGGGTTGTCCACAAGAACGGTGAGTACGTGCACGGTTCGTGGTGCTTCACTCGGTGGGGAGCTGAGCAGTTTGCCAGGAGGCTGGCTCGCGAAGACAGCAGCGGTGACCGTCGAGAGAAGCTGGTGAAGATCTGATGAAGGTTTCTGAGAAGGTCTACTGGACAGTCTTCATCCCGGCGTTTCTGATCATCTGCCTTGTGATGGTGCTCGGATGAAGATTCTCAAGAACAAGCGCTACCAGGAGTTGTTGATCGCTGAACAGCGAGTCAAGGACTTCCTCCTCCTGCTGGAAGCCATGGAGCTTGCCGAGATTACGGGCGAGAAGCTTCAGCGCGAGTGGGACCGTACGCTGGGTAGGGCAATCAGATTGGACTACAATCTGTGAAGATCCTGACCCTTGACATCGAGATGGCGCCCAACATCGTCCACAGGTGGCAGCTGTACGGCAACGACACAACTGGTCTCAACCAGTTGATGCAGCCACAAGAGATGATGTGCGCAGCCTACAAGTGGTATGACGAAGATGAAATCCACTTTATGGTAACGCGGAAGTACATCAACGACCCTGTGTCTGCTGAGTCCGAAGCACACTTGTGGGAAGCCCTAGATAGGGCTGATGCGGTGATCACGTACAACGGTAAGAAGTTCGACATTCCGCGAATCAACACAGAGTTGATCGAAAGCGGCTGGGGACCATACTCACCGTTCGCACATATCGACCTCTATCAAACCACTCGTAAGGTGTTCGGATTCCCCAGCAACAAGCTGGACTATGTGGCAGGTAGGCTGCTTGACAGCCACAAGGTGACACATTCAGGACATGACCTATGGGTTGCCTGCATGATGAAGGATCCCGAAGCTTGGGCGCTCATGGAAGAGTACAACAAGCAAGACGTTGTGCTTACGGAGCAGCTGTATACTAAGCTACGTCCCTGGATTCCGGGCCACCCGAACGTCCTGTTGTACGATGAGAATCCCGGACAGCTCTCTTGCCCCGTCTGTGGTGGGCGCATTCATCGGCGCGGAGAGCGCCAGCTGGCAACTGGCATTTATGAACGTTACCAGTGCACAGAATGCTTTGCCTGGTCCAAGAAGGTAAAGAGGCTTGATGGAGCTACAGTTCGACAATGATGAGTGGACCACGGCAACAACCGTGGTCGCTCCCGACTCCGTTCACGGAGTCCAGGAGCCTGCTCCGCTTACGAGTGAGGACATCTCCAAGGCTAAGCAGAGCGCGGTGCGCTCAACCCGGAACAAGTTCTGGGGCTATGTTGAGTGGGATGACCTTATGCAAGTGGTGGAGCTTGCGCTCCTAGAAACCCCGCAGAAGTTCGCCCGCCTTGTAGAGCAAGGCAACTACACAGGTGTGTGGCAAGAGTTCAATCGGAAGTGCACGCAATACGCGCACAAGCAGAAGGCTGCTGCTCTGGGCTACCGCCCCGAGGATCTGTTCTTCTACAGCAAGAAGGTTCTCCGTGAGATCATTCCCGTCATCCTAGAATCATGGGAGAGCGGAGACCTGTACGAATTTGAGTACACAGACCGTGCCCTGTGGGTGGACGTTGACCGGGCACTCAGGCAGATGAGTGCGGCTGATCTTCAGATCATCCGGTGGGCTTTCACAGATGATGAAGATACGGTCGCCGCTAAGCTAGGGCTTAGCCCTGGTGCTGCCTCTATGCGGGTCAGCAGGCTCCTGGACAAGATCCGAGAGGGTCTGGGTGGGGAGAACCCCGCACCGCGACGTAGGAGCCTCAGCAACGCTGCTAGCCAGGCTATGACTAGAAACCAGTGGGATGGTGAAGGATGACACACGACCACAACAAGCTGAACAGGAATTTTCTGGTTGAGCTAATCAGGCTGCGTTACAAGATCGATGGCGAGGCGCTGACGGAGCAGGAAGCTGAGAGCCTGCTTGACAGGCTCGACCAAGAAGCAGACTACCTAGGGGCATACGTAGATGAGTGAGTTGAAGGATTGGCGTGGAACGCCGATCGTGGAAGGCGCCAAGGTCATTTGGCACGGTGAAAGTTCCTATCGTGTCGGCATCGGCACGATCACCAAGATTGAGGCACGTTCGAATGGCTTTTACACCACCGGTCGTGTGTGGGTTGACTGGCATGAGCACAAGGCTCATGACAACAAGAAGTCCCAGCCGTTGGACATCGCCCGCGTGACTGTTCTCACAAAGGACCTGCTTGATGACGTACTTCACGATCACTAAGTCACAGGTTCAGGAACTGATTGACGCCTATGAGGCGTACTGTGATGAAATTGGGCAGACGTACTACAACCAGGAACAGGCTGACATTGATCGAACCTGGGAAGAGGTTCGACGGATTCGGGAAGAGCTGGGGTTTCCAACTTGACTGAGCTTGAGTTTGTCAATGACTGGTCAGAGCTTGAGGCAGCCGTAGCTGCTCTCAAGGAGAACGCAGACGATCACGGATCGTACTACCAGGATCCCTGGCTTCAGTCTTCTGAAGCCGAGCATGTGTTCTGGGTGATCACTGAGTTCGTCCCTCGCCTCTTGACACAGTATGCTAGTCTACTAGAGCTGTCGTACGTTCTCACAGACCTAGTGGAGAAGCAGAATGCACTCACACCGCCGTCAGGGCTTTACCTGCCCGATCACCGATAAGCCTGGCTACCCGAGCTACGAAGCGGCCGAGAGGGCTCGCAGATGGCTCAAGGGACACAACAAGCTACGCAGTGCTCACGAACTAGAAACATACGGCCCGTGTGGTTGTGGTCAGTATCACCACACAAGCAGTAAGCCGCTAGGCCTTGTGACGCTGGTTACATAGACATTGGCCCCGCCTTTCGGCGGGGCTTCTGTCATTCTCCCTTACTTCTTCTTACGCTTGCGCTCCTTCACCTCGCCGACTGGCTCACCTATGTCGGCATGGCCTTCGTTGGTATCACCATCCATCGCTTCCTTATGCGCCAGACCGGTCTGATAGGCCAGCGTAGCTGTTCCGTAGGCGTTGCCAGTGGTTCCACAGGAACAGTGGAATCTGAATTGATATTGCTTCTCCGGTTCAACTCGGATGATGTGCATCAGAAATTCGCCGTCTCTACCCAGCCGCATTCACTACACTCGCGCCTCTGGATGTCGATCTCGTAGCCCTTGCCAGAACGACCGTAGGTGATCACCGTGACTATAGCCCACTTGGTGAACGTGTGCTTATGCTTCTTCCTCTTGAACATATTCCTCCTTGGGCCAGCAGAGCGGGCACGTGGCGTACCGAAACCCGAACTGCTTGTCGTGTTCGAGATCGTGCTTGGTCCACCTGTTCTCATCGCGCTGGTCAGCCCTGGACCATTGCAGTGTGTACTTGTGCTGACTGCGTAGGTTCCGCTCAGCAGCGAGCTGAGCGACTTCTGGAGGCAAGGAACGAGGAGCCTCCGGAACTTCGGTGACCATTAGTCGCAGTCCTGATCCACGTAGTAGTCAGAGTCATACTCAGGCCAGTCGGACTCAGGGTCCAACACACTCACAGGAATGCGTGGATCTTCAACCGTTGGCGGGTACCACTCCTCCTCTTCGCCTAGCAGGTCTTCGACTTCGGAGACGGACAAGAAGTAGCGTTCGTCTGTCATTTCTCTCCTCACTTGCCTGCAATCTACAGGCAAGGAAGCCATGGGCCCCGTGTCCCATGACAACCCAACCACTAGATTACACTGATGTCCCAGATCCGATGAGCTTCAGTCAACAGCAGGCGCACGGTCACGCCGCGAAACACGGCGTTATCGATCTCGTACACCACGCTGCTGTCAGAACTAGTCCTGTACGTGTTGCCGTTGTCCAGGGTCACGCGGTAATTGGGATTGCCGTTGACACTCATGTTGATCCGCTCAATGTGGGCTATGACACCCTCATCGGTGTGCGGTGCCTTAGGCATCACACAACCAGCTCAACGTCTACCACGAGGTGGTCCTGGATGTTGTGCATGGAGACTTCGTCTCCAGCACCCTCGATCAGGAGTTGAGTGATCAGCTCCATGCCCACCATCAGCGCAGCGTGCGCCTTGGAACCGGCGGGCAAGGTCTTGTCCATCACCGTTGTGCCCAGGGTGTGGGTGATGCGCACACGGTAGTCGTGCTTGTACACGGTCGCATCGTTGCACACCTGCGCAGAAGTGTTGCTCTCGAACATGGTCATTCTCTCCTTACTGATCGCTCACTCTGATAGGACACAGATCTGTGTCCGACCGCATTTGATTCTCAAATGCTGAGCCATCTAGGCCATGCAGGGGCCGAAGACCCTGCATGACGAACTAGGTTCAGCTAGTGAAGCTTGCGAAACGCAGGGTCCTGTCCGCGAAGGCGATCGCCTCGCCCCACGGCTTGCCGCCATCCTGCTGAGCCTGCACGATGCGGAGCCAGTCAACCAGGTAGCGGGTCAACGGGTCGTCCACTAGGATGACCTCACCCCAGCTGTCCCTCTCGCCGGTCGTGGCGTTGAGCGCCACACGCCACTTGTCGTTGTTGACGGCCCCGGGCAGGGCGTCCTGGTCCACCGGCAAGCCGGTCAGGTCGAAGATCCCCTGACCCACGATGCAGCCGGGGTGGTACTCACCCGTCTCGGGGTCCGTGTGCGTGTACATGCAGCCCGTGTAGGGCCGCCGGTCGTAGACCTTGTCCGGGTTGGCCAGGGCGGCACGGCGGACAGCGTCCGCCAGTTGGACCACGGAGACCTTGCGGGTCTCCGGGTTCCAGAACAGCTCCGTGGGGAGGTTCTTGTCGGTCCGCACCTGCTCAGCCTGCTCACAAACGTAGCACATGATCGTTCTCTCCTATCTCGTCAGCACCATGCTGACATGAAGGTACACGTTAGCACGTGTACCAACACGAGAGCAAGCTACTCCTTACTGCTTGAGCTGGTTAGCCCTCAGGATCTCTGCGTCCCGCTGGATACGAGCACGTATGCTCACCTCATCGATATTGCACGCGGCCATGAATCGATCACGGTCAAAGCGTGGACTGTCGATCTCGAACACCGTGGCCAGGCCACTTGCGATGTTGTAAGTCGCCACCGCGTCATCGAACGTTGACAGGTCGTGGCCACTCAGTGGAGTTTCCCCCACTTCAGCGCGGATGACCTCGGCGATATCGCGATACTGTTTCCGTGACATGGACATGTTGCCTACCTTCCGTCGAAGAACCAGATGCAGAAGGCCAGGAAGTGCATCAGCAGCATGTACGCCACCACAGCACCCACCACGCCCATGCCAATGGCTGTGAAGCCATCGATCACGTAGTTCATCATTCTCTCCTTTCCAGACGACTAGCATCGTCTCCAAGACACACGGCATAAGCCGTGTGCCAAGGGCTCACTAGCTAGTCTTCGTAGTTGTCGTTGTCGTCCTCGTACTCGTCGTAGAACGGGTCCAGCACGTCGTTCTTGTGCTCCTCGTTGTACGCCGCCTCATCCTGGATGAAGAGTTCGGCGAAGGCCGTGATCCGCGCGTCGGACCGAATCTTCTCAGCGATCAGGTGTGCCGCCGACTGCGCGGCCTGGGGGATCGTGGTGACTCCCTCGCTGGCCTTGTCCATGTACTCGAACCGCGCGCCGTAGGACAGGCCCTTGGCAGAAGCCTCCCGAGAAGCCGCATCCCGCACGTCGTAGTACTTGTCCCATGCGGCGTTGACCAGGTCCCAGTAGGGCTTCATGGAGACGTCGTAGGCCTTGTCAGCCTCGCGGCTGCGCTTGGAGAACTCCGCCTTCGCCTTGCGGCTCAGCAGGACCGCCCCGGCCCACTCCCAGTCCCAGTCGCTGGACTCGCTGAGAGCCTTCTCGACCGTGACCTCGACACCCTCCTCACCGTAGCGGTTCGTGAACCGGTTCCGGTACTCGTCGCAGGGTGAACCCTCAAGCACCATGTCCAGGGTCAGCAGACGGGAGGTGGGCTTAGAAGCCTCCTCGGCCGCAGCGGCTTCCGCTCGGGCCTTGTCCGCCCTCTCCAGGACCATTTCGGCCTGGCACGCACCGCACGGGCAGTTTTCGAGGTAGTTGTACATGTTGATCATCTCTCCTTGAGATTGGTTTAGCCTGCCGACTAGCAGACATCAAGCTACACGAGTATTGCTCGTGTAGCAAGACGAACACTAGTAGGTCAGAGTACCGTTGCCGATACCCTCCTTGATCTGCTCCTTGGCCTCATCGGGCAACGCCTTCCACTCCTCGGTCCAGTCCTTGAGGGTCTGACCCTGCTTGCGACCGAAGAAGTCCATGACAACCTTGATGGTTGCAGCGGCCATGATGATTCTCTCCTCTCTGTGTACCCGACTGGCACACAGGAAACCACACGGCAGGGCCGTGTGGCAACCCGAACAACAGTCGCGTTCTAGAACACGAAGTCGAAGTGGTACTCCGCGTAGGTCTTGGCGGCCTCCTCGGCCGTCACCGGCTCCGGGGGCGCACCTTCGGTACTGCGGACCAGCTCGCCGTCGTAGTAGCCGTCCAAGACCCACCACTGCGAACCGTGGACCCGGTCCTCCTCCTTGATCTGGTCGAGGGGGATCTCGGCGACCTTGACCTCCCACGTCTTGCCGTACAGCTCGCCAGCCAGGGTGAACTCGGGCGTCAGCCCGCGCTCCTCCATGTAGGACGACATCGGCTCCTGCTCCTCCGGCTCGTTACCGAGGAGGCTGGCCAGCATGGCGAACAAGTCGCCGTCGAGGTCACCGACGCTGTCGGTGTTGTTGTCCTCCTCGACCAGCCGGGCCAGGAAGTTGTTCAGGATGTCCTGGTCCTCCAGCTCGTTGGTCTCGTGGTTGATCCCACAGTTCTCGCACATGTCATTCTCTCCTTGGGTAGTCCAATCAGACCGATTCCGATTGGCCATTAGCAGGCACCTTTCGATGCCCACTCAAAGCCCTTCAGCTTTCGACTTCTTGTACGAAATACCCGTGAGGCGACAGCACGCCGCATGACTCCTCACCACAAGGGCAGGAGTTGTTCAGTTCCTCGACCATGTCCTCAGCTTCAGCTGAGCTGTCAAGGACTTCCACCAGGTCACCGTTCTCACACCAGACGCGGTATTCCATCATTCCCTCCTGTCTAGACAGTTTGAGCTGTCTCCAAGGTGTATGTGCGAGACATACACCAAAGGCTTGACTCAATCCATCATCATTGCTTCGCACCACTCGTATGGGTCCATTCCGTCGATGGTCCACAGACCATCGATGATCACCAGGTCATCCGTTTGCAGCTCCAGTTCCGGGTATGCAGCATTCAAGCTGCATGTCAGCTCCGCGACGTTGAGATAGTCGCCGCGAACGTATGCTTTGCGGATGGCCATGTCAGCTGGTCTCGATGACACTGTAGACGCTCTGGATTGCGCCGATGCGCAACCAACCACCGATCAGGTCCGCGTCTTCGTTGCCGGTCCCGACCATGGCGAGCATCGTCGCCTCAGCGACTGCGTGGTGTTCGTTGTTCGCATCCACCCACATGGTTCGGGTGTCCGTGCTGCCGTTGGGCAGGACGTAGATGGAATAGAACGTCACTCGGTAACAGTTCATGTTCTCTCCTCTCAGTGAGGCCACTGAGCTTATGCTCAGGGACCTAGAACAGCCGACAGACTTACGCCTGCCGACCATTCTTCAAGGAGAGAGAATGATCATTCGCACTCACGCTATCTCTAGCGCTGCCTTGGACCGTGCGTCCGCCCACAGGACCCATTACTCTCAGGCTGTACCGGTCGCCACTACGCGTTACCGTATTCGAGAGCGGGGATTCCCGCCTTCACACCTGGCGCTTACGCGCTGGAGTTGTCTCTCTCCACGGTGATCGTTGGTACACTCACAGCCGTTGCGTCTGAGGCGGACAAGTCTCGGCGCGCTCATCAGGCCATGGGACAAATCCCTTGGCTTGCATGTAACCAGAGGTCACACGGTCATCGCGCACTCACACCTCAGAGCTTGGTACTGCGAGCCCTGCCCGGCCCTCCCGAACCTTCCGGGCTGGCCTGACACCGAGAACACTCCTCCTCAGAGCGTTGCGCGTCAAGTCTCGGAATGATAACGATTGTTTACGCAGGTCAGAGCCTGCGTCGTTACATGAATGTGATGTGATCAGTACATGGGTTGATACGTCAACCAAGCTACTGCTTGGTAACACGTCCGGCTGGCCAAACGATAACGTTTGGATAACGTCGCAGGTCACAGCTTCTCAAGCACTTGAGTGCGTTATTCATCCGTGATGAGAGCGTTGCACGCTCGTTATAAAGCTGCTCCCAGCCCCCATTGGATCATGGTTTTTGGGCATGAAAATAGCCCTCCCCGAAGGGAGGGCCTTAGCTGGTCAGCGGGCTAGTTGATCTTGTTCTTCAGCGTGCGCTCACAGCTCACGCACACCAGCACATCCCATGCCTGGCCACTGCGCAGCAGCACGGCCACGTACTTGCGTCCCCACCCGAACAGCTGGCACACAGAGCAACGCTTCATGATCTATCCTCTCGGCTTGGTTGGTCTTGCGTGGCCAAGCCTAACGCCTCTGTCAAGCCCACAGACGGCCTGGCAGACAGCCAGGCATGTACTCACACCAGGAGCGCGCTCAGCGTGCGTCTACAGGCCTCGCAGTGGCAGTGCAGGCACACACCTATGTGCGAGCCGACCTACAGGGAGGCGAGCACTACTAAGGCGCGCGGAAGTGGCGAGGAATGAAGCCTGCGGAATGACAATGATTAGCAAGACTAAGTGTGTGGTTCGTAGTGCGAACAGTTCACTAGGTATAGCAACCTTCACAAACACTTGACAATGACTGTCAAGTAGCTCAACACAGCGTCATACACGTGTCAACGCCTGCACATCACACAATCAAGCTCGTGTTAACCGCTTGATACACACACGATCACTAGTGGATGTCATCACATGTATCAATGAGTGCACACTCATGGTGTGTCAACAGTGTGTCAGCCACTTGATGTGGCTGTAAGGGATGCAGGTGCGATGCGACTGTTACCGGATCCAGCAGTTGACAACCCGAGGATGTTAAACTACTGCCGTGCTGTGCTGTGCAGCAACCTTCAAACTTTTTGCTAAAACTAAGGGTACCCTTATGTAACGGTGAGGTCACCAGATAACTATACGTTAGTTGGACACTCTAGGACACGATGAAGCTACTTAGGTAACAGTTTGGTAACGGTTTAGGATACGACCGTGATGGACCCCTGTTATCAGGTACTTATATATAATGAGGGGTTCTTATAGGAGTCGAGCGGGCTAGCGAGACTCCTCCCGGAGAGAGCCCACCGGCTCGACTCCAACTAAGATAGCGGGTCCTGAAGACCCGCTGACTAAGAGACTCACACCTGACCGGTGTTCGTCTAGGGGGATCTGAAGGGGGATGTGCCCCCTTCCTTAAATGGTTTCCCCCACAGACCCCTAAACGACCACTCAGAGTCCCATAGGAAATATACATGCCTCCAAAGATTGAATGGACCACTGCGGACAAGCAGAGGCTTCTGCTTGAAAAGCTCGCAGCTGGCTGGTCTGTGGAGCGTGCTTGTGACTTTGTTGGTGTTTCCGTAAAGACATATGAGTATTGGCGCAGTGGCTCCAAGGGCCACGGCGGGGCGATGAACGCCCAGGAGTTCCGCGATGCAGCGGAGCGTATCCGCTCCAAGCAGTCTGGGGATCACTTCAGTGAGGTGCCTGACTTCGAGACCTTCTCGAAGGTGTACATGGGTAACCGGCTGTTCGATCATCACCTACAGTGGCTAGACCTTCTGGAGGGTCGTGACCCTCGGTCTCTCCACCCGAACCAGCTTTACATCCCCGGACACAAGAACCTACTACTAATTAACACGCCGCCTCACCACGCCAAGAGTGAGATGTTTTGCCAGAACTACGTGACATGGCGAATCGTCCAGGATCCGAACATCCGTGTCCTGTTGGTGTCCGCTAGTGCGGACAGGGCCAAGAAGAACCTGGACGGTATTAAGAACCGGCTGGACAAGGACATGCTGGTCTACAGACAGCTGAAGGATGACTTCGCACCTGCTGAGGGCTACAACAACTCGGCTGCCAAGTGGCAGTCAGACATGATCCTCGTGAACCCAGATATCCGTCCACGCAACGTGTCCGGTCACCCTACGGTACAGGCGCTTGGTATCCGTAAGAAGATCTACGGTGCTCGTGCCGACCTCATTATTCTTGACGACTGTGCAGACCTCGACAACGCTCATGAGTTCCCGAAGCAGATCGAGTGGATCCAGTCTATCATCGGTTCCCGCCTTGAGCCGGGAACAGGTAAGCTTATCATCATTGGCACCCGACTCGCCGCCCAGGATCTGTACTCCGAGATCCGAAAGCCAGAGTGGTATGTCACAGGGGAATCCCCATACACCTACCTGTCCCAGCCTGCTGTGCTGGAGATGCACGATGATCCTCGTGACTGGGTGACCTTGTGGCCTAAGACCAATGTCGAGCCCATGGGGCTCGATAAGGTAGAGCCAGATGAGACTGGACTGTATCCGATGTGGAACGGCCCAGCCCTCGCTGAGAAGCGCAACCAGATGAGCGCGGAAACTTGGTCTCGCGTTTACATGCAGGCCCAGATCAGTCAGTCCACCACCTTCACACAGCAAGAGATTGATGGGTGCACCAATGGCGGACGACTTCCCGGTGTTATTGTCCCTGGTTTCCCTGGTGTCCGTCCAGAAGGAATGGCGGGGCTTTATGTGGTTGCAGGGCTTGACCCGGCAGCCACCAACTACACAGCTATGGTTGTCGTGGGAGCAGATCTCTCTACCGGTCGTAGATATGTTCTAGACGTATGGAACCAACACGGAGCCCTTCCCGCACAGATCAGTGCGGTCATGAAGGAATGGACACGACGTTACGGAGTAAATGAATGGCGAATCGAGTCCAACGCCTACCAGGCTAGTATCCTCCAAGATGACGACCTGAGTACCTGGATGGCATCCCGTGGTGTTCGTATGAGCGCCCATACGACAGGAAAGAACAAGTGGGATACTCAGTGGGGCGTCGCCACTATGGCGAATTTGTTCAAGGGATTCGAGCAAGGCTACAACGCCATCGAGCTCCCAAGCCGAAGGAACCACGCTGGTCTCCAAGCCCTTGTCGAACAGTTGGTTGCTTGGTACCCTACGCCGAACATGACGAAGGCTCCTGTCCAAGACTGCGTGATGGCGCTGTGGTTCTGCGAGATCAGGTGCCGTGAGCTCCTGGACTTCCAGGATGGCTCTGCTCATTGGGACAACGGTTGGCTCTCTGAGCGAGAGCGCGAAGAGCAAGTAGTAATCAACATCGATTGGTATCAGGCCTCCCAGGGCTTCAGCAACAACGCTGAACTCCCCGAGCCGACAATCAGCAACCCGGCCCGATGGTGGGAGACTTAATGGCAACTACACACGATATCGCGAAGAAGGTAGCTGCAACTCGTATGCGCTACTACCTCCGTGATCTTCGTATGAACGAGGTACGCGCAGTGCGCGCCTCTGAGCTTGACCGTGTAGCTCCCGGCCTACTGGCCGATGACTTCCCCAAGCCCATCGTATCCAACGTGATCAATGTGGCGGCGCAGTACTCATCTGAGCAGATTGGTGTCTTCCCGACCATCTCATGCACCACTGGTGTAATGGTTAGTGATCGTCAGAAGAAGTATGCTCAGCGCCGCACGCTGATCGCCCACAACTATCTAGAGAACAGTCGTGTCAAGGTCAACCTTGTGGAGGCCTCCGACTGGCTCAACACCTACAGCTTCCTGCCTATCGTACTAGAGCCTCACTTCGGTGATGCCTACGCTGAGGCGGGTCCGCGACTACGCTTTGAGAATCCGCTGGGCTGCTACTATGAACTAGACGTATACGCCCGTACGCGTTATTTCTTCAAGGTGTACGACTCCGACGTGGACTCGCTGTGTGCGAAGTTTCCACATCTTGCCAATGCGCTACGCACGGGTACGCACGCCGAGAGTAACCAGAAGCTCGAACTAGTGAACTACATGGATGATGATATCATTCTGTGGTTTGTCCCTTCCAGGGACAACCTGGAGCTGATGCGTCTGGAGAACAAGTTCGGACGTTGTCCAGTGTTCGTGGCTGAGTCGCCAAAGTTCGATGATGAGAATCGCGGCGCCTATGACGATGTGATCTGGATCCAGGTAGCTCGCGCTGTGTTCGCCCAGATGGGTATGCGCGCCGCGAAGAAGGCAGTCAACTCGCCGCTGGTTGTTCCCAGCGACGTGGTCAACATTCCCTTCGGTCCCGACCGCGTGATCCGCACGAACAACGGGCGGGACATTCACTACCCGGCGATGGACATGTCTCCCGCTGCTTGGCAGCAGGGCGAGATCCTAAACCAGGATATCACCGTTGGTGCTCGTTTTCCCGAAGGGGCAACTGGTAAGTCTCCTGGCTCGATCGTAACTGGTCGTGGCATGGAAGAGCTTATGGGCACTATCGACTCCAAGGTTCGCACCTATCAACTGATTCTTGGTGATGCTCTCCGCCGCGCTGTCGCTGCTGCGTTTGAGATGGATGAGAAGTTCTGGCCGAACAAGAGAAGGTTCATTCGTGTCCAAGTTAACGGACAGCAGTTCGAAGAGACCTACGTGCCCTCACGGGACATTGCTGGTGTATACCAAGTGGATGTCACCTACGGGATGGCCGCAGGAATGGACCCTAACCGCGCACTCGTGTTTCTTTTGCAGGCACGAGGTGACAAGCTCATCAGTCGCGATTTCGCTCTTCGACAGCTCCCATTCGATGTAAATGTTGATCAGGTCATGGAGCAGATCGATACTGAGGAAATGACCGACTCTCTGAAGCAGATGCTTGCTCAGACAGCTATGGCAATCCCCGCCATGGCCGCACAGGGTGCTGATCCTACAGACACTATCACCAAGCTCGCTAAGGTCATGACGGAGCGAGAGCGTGGTGTCCCACTGCATGAGGCAATCCTCAAGGCTTGGACACCGCCTGCGCAGCCCGCACAGGGCGACCAGACAGCCCAACAGGGCCCTCCTGGTATGGGTGGACCTCCTGGCCCTCCGGGAGGCCTACAGGGGCCTCCAGGCGCTTCGCCAATGGGAGCTCAGCCAGGACAGCCACCACAGCAGCAGGACATTATGCAGATGCTCTCTGGTCTCTCCGGTGGCAGTGGGGCACCAAACCTACAAGCAAACGTGAAGAGGACAATGCCTAATGCAGGCTGATCTAGAACGACTAAAGAAGATCATGGTGTCTCAGGACATCAATGTAGATGACGAGCGTTTTGTACGTGCGTTCCGTCTTTTCGAAAACCCCGCTGGCTGTGAGCACTGCGGTGCTCGTACCAAGGTCGGCGTTGTAGTGCCCGCCAAGGGCAAGACTCCAGAATATGTCAAGCTCGCTTGCTGCGGGAAGAAGGTTTCTTAATGGCTAACGCAGGTGGACGCCAGTGGTCGCGTCCTGATTTCTCTGACGCGGTTCCTCCCACTCCTCCGAAGCAGGGAGATATGGGCCCGGATGGCATGGGCTCCAACCGTGTAGATGAGCACACTTTCGAGTCTGGTATGGCACCCGCGAACACAGGTGCTATTGAGTCCAACTACACTGGACTGATTGACGACGACGGCCTTGATGGACACAGCATGGACTTCACAGCTATGGCTGGTGGAACAGGCGTAGCTAACAAGTGGCCTGGTGAGGGAATTCGTGGTTTTCGATCTACGCCGGTTGGTGGATCTTACAACCCAGGACAGGGATCTTCTCCGTCTTCTCCGGGAACCGAGCGAAGCGCGGCTAGCTAATGGATAGAGACCCGATCTATGACGATGATGACGATGACTCGATGAAGCTTCCTGAGAGCCCGCTAGCATTTGGGTCTCCCAAGCACGGTACTAAGTGGCTGGTTTTGGGAGCATTCTTCGAATTGATCGGGGATCTCTTCAAGGCTTTCCACAACTTTTTTGACTCCCTTACAGAAGAGTCTCTAGCTAAGTACAGGGCTGCGCGTTACCGCCAGGCCTTTGCCGAACAGGCATCTCGTGAAATCGAGATGCTAACTTCAGGAGCATATGATGCCACCACCACAGAATCCGGCAGGGGTGTCGGGACCGGGAGCGCTGAGTAAGCGCACTGATGGTGGTCCAGCCCAAGCACTAAGGGATCTACCCGATGCCAAGTACGGCGAGAATTCTCAATTTCAGGCCCTTCAGCAAGGCGCTTCTCTATCCGCTTCGCCTGGTCCGCAGGGACAGGCACAATCCTTCGATGCGAACTCTCTCCCGCCGAATCCGGCTGCTGGTCAGGTAACGCCTTTCTCTGCACCTACAGCTCGTCCCAACGAGCCTGTGACATCTGGTGCGGCTTTGGGGCCGGGTCCAGATACTTCTGCTATCGGACCAACACCTATGCAGACAGAAGCACAGACGGTGAGTAAGGTATCTCAGTCGCTACCTTACTTTCAGATGCTGGCCAACATGAACAACGCTGACCCATCTACACGGCTATTCGTGAACCTTCTCGGGGCCGGGGGTCAGAAGTGACAGCTTGGTCCACTCCGCTAGATATGACGGCGGCAGTTATGGAGAACATCCAGCAGGATCCCCAAGCTAGTAAGATCATGATTGGTGTTGGTCCCGCGATGGACGTTGTAAAGAACGCTCCGATCAACCTGTTCTCCAACATCCCGCACTACGAATTTGAGGCAAACGACAGTGTCCGTTCCAACCTTCCAGGGACCGCCAACTAGCCCAGCGGTCGGACCGCAAACAGGTGCTACAGGCCCCCAGACGGGTGCTTTGGATACTACAAGCCAGATCGGAACCGATCAGCTTAACCAGCTTATTACGCAGCAGGCAGCTGCGGAACAGCAGAAGGAACAGCAGCCAGACAAGTCTGGCACTGGTTGGTCCTGGAATCTCTTCCAGGATGTTGGTCAGGTTTGGCATGATGCCGAGTCACACACTGTTGCTCCAGCACTTCATGCTATCAACTGGCTAACTACTAACCTAGTTGAGCGCCCTATTACTACAGCAGAGCTGTACGCAGGACACATGCTCTACCAGTCTGGAACCAACAACCCGAACTATTCGATCCTTCAGGGATCGAATTGGGCCAAGGCTTGGAATGATTCCGGTACGGTAACGCCTACAGAGGGATTGGTTCTAGCCGCTGATGCTAATCGCGGAACGGGAACAGCTCTTCAGTCTTTGGTGAACGGCTACGAGTCGCCAATCCTAAAGACTGGCGATCCTCTGGATAAGGCAACTCAGGATGCTTTTGGTACAGCTGCTGATCCCTACGCTTCTAACAACCGTGCGTTCCGCATGGGTGGAGATTTTGCCCTGGATTGGTTTGCCAACCCAGCTGCTAAGGTTGGGAAGGTCGCAGACCTAGCCAAGATGGCTACTGATGCCCGTATTCTCAAGACGGATACACAGGCACAAGCACTAGCTAAGCTTAACTCCCCAGAGTCCACAGCATTTAATGAGTGGGCACTCGGCAAGGGCATCGGTCAGATTGCTGAACACCCAGTTATTAAGGGAACAGGAACTGTTCTCAACGCCAACCGCTACAAGATGGCGGGACTTATTGCCGGTGCCAAGTCTCCGGAGGAGATTGGCCTGATCCGTCAGGTAGCGGCTGGTATTGTTGGCCCATCTGAGGCTGCCTCTACTATGGCAGGTATCACAGCTGCTACGGCAGCCACTTCATCCTCAGCACTGGATCGCCTAAGTCAGCTCAGCAAGAACACAGCTTTTCAGGTGTCTAATGCGCTGTTGCCACCAGATTTGGGTATGAAGTTTGCTCTGATGTCTGGTAGCGAGGCTGACCGTGGAAGCTTCCTTGAGAAGGCTCTTCAGGTCAATGCCAAGATGGCACAGGAAGATGTCAATGCCAACGCCGACAAGTGGAAGCAGATCAGTGATCTACGCGCCTCCTTCCAGGGAGCCACTAAGTCTACACAGTTGGCTAATCGCGTGGCTGAGATCCGTGGAACGCTGAAGTATGCAAACACCCGCGATACTGATGGTGTTCTTCACATTCGTAATGCGTACTACAATTTGCCGGTACGTATCTATCAGGGACTAACAGACCGTGTCCCTGGTCTGATCAATCATCGTGATGACCACGCAGTGGAACAGGTTCGTGGTTGGCTGAACAAGTCTTCCAGTCTCACACCTGATGAGAAGCTTGCTCATGTTCAGGCTTATGCAGCGGCTACACCCGCTGATCGTGCTCATGTGTGGAACAGCATCGAAAACTCTGTGTACAAGCAGGTTGGTGACAAGTATGGTCTAGAGCCTGCTGCCATGAAGAACCTGTTGGGAACTACACGTACTCGTTCTGGCTACTACACTCATGCAGCTGTCTCTCGCGCCTATGGTGAAGTAAAGCTTCCCAACGGTGAGAGCCATGCAGTGGTTCCAAGTCCAGAGTCTGCTGTGATTCTTCACCCTCAGCTGATTACTCAGCTTGAGGCCGGTGCTCAGCCTATGGCTAACCTCAAGAACCTTGAGAATGCCCTGGATCGTATGGACCAGACAGGTCTTCTTTCCACCATCCGCAACGCTGGACAGCGTGGAAACGATCTGCTCTACACGATGCTGGATAAGGTCTACGGTATCTGGAAGCCTTTGGCGCTGATGACCGGCCACCGTGTCTACAATCACGTCGGTGATGACTATCTTCGTGGTGCTGCCCTGTTGGGTGGTGCTGCAACGGTGGATAACCTGACTGGTGGAGTAGCCAACTTCCTGTACAACAGGTATGCTCAGCTGAACAACAATCAGGTTGTACGCAACCTGATGGCTTCTCGTGATAGGGCTGTATCCGATGCCAAGGTGGCCTATGATGGCCTAGCAGCTCGCTATAAGGGTCAGCAGGTGTGGAGTGCGGGAGATATCCCGGACGAGCTTATGGTGACTCCTGAGAAGGTCTCCGCTGCCAAGCAGGCTTGGCAGGATGCTAAGAACGCCAAGCTTCCAGAGATTCTGGACAAGCACCGTCTTGGTGAGGGAACCTTCAAGATCCCAGGATCCAACCTTACCTACAATGAGGCTTTCGCTGATAGCGACTACATGCGTTATGCAACCTCTTCCCATCCAGCTTTCATGGCCACAATGGATGAGGCGGCACACCTTCATCAGGCAGCAAGCACAGTGGTTCGTGGTCGTAACTTCGCACCCATCCGCGCGGTAGATGATCCAGCTCGTCACACAGCTGCTTACGTTCACTACATTCGAAATCAGCTTCTTCCCGACCCTGTTGCAAAGCAGATCGTTGCTGGCAAGGATCTGAACGATGTGGCTCAGTGGCTGTCCAACTCTGCTGCTGGTCAGGCGCACATGCGTGCGCTGCACATCGGTGATACCAACGATTGGGTTGACACAATCGCTGAAATGGTGAAGTCTTACCTACCCTTTCCTAGCATGCGTGATGATGCTCTTGCTGGAAAGTTCAACGCCAAGACCATCGAGAACTACATGCCGTCCGCTAACCAGCGTCCGGACATCGTGGCAGATATCGCAGCTACGCTGCATGGCGGTGACCAGGTAACCAACGTCTTCAAGAAGACAATGGACACCATGATGAAGTGGACTGGTACTCTTCCAGATGATATCATGGTTCGTCATCCAGTGTTCAACAGTCTGTACAAGGCACGTCTTACAGACCGTGTCCAGTCGGTGATCGCCCAGACCGGGCGAGATGTGATGACTGGTGATGAGCTGAACACGCTGTCTCAGGCTGCCATGAAGGCTGCACGAAATGATATGCGCAACACGCTGTATGATGTGTCTCGTTTCAACGATATGGGACACACACTGCGCTACGTCAGCCCGTTCTTCAACGCCTGGTGGAATGCTATGTCCTCCTGGTCCAAGTTGATTACAGAGAACCCAGGGCTTCTGTCCCGTGGATACGCTGCCAAGCGTGCTTTGTGGGAAGCTCCTTTCACAGTGGACACGTCCACCGGTCAGCCAGCCAACAACGACACTCCATTGGAGAACGTCGGCTTCGTTATGCACATGCCGTTTGGTTTGGGTAAGAAGCTAGGTGGCCTCGGAGATATTCCTATCTCTGCCAAGTCTTTCGTGTCGCCCACATACGTGGACTCTATCGGAAACCCTGGCTTTGGTCCGCTGGTGACTGTTCCGCTGAACCAGTATGTTCTCAGCCATCCTGAGCTGATGCGGTCTTCCGTTGTCCAGGGTATGCTCAACAACATGGTGGACAAGGATTCTCTTCAGCAGATCCTACCTTCGGCAGTCTCTGACACCGGTCAGTTGCTGGACATGTTCTCTGGGAGTCCAACAGACTCCTCCAACATGGCCAAGAACATGTATTCCATCTGGCAGGAACAGATGTATGACTACATGAACGGTAAGCGTGCATCTAAGCCTCAGTGGTCTGACATTGAAAACCAGGCTCGTCTTCTGACGGTCATGGATCTGTTCGTGAACCGCATGATGCCCTTGGGCTTCAAGCCAGCTCCTAGTCACGAGTATCTTGTGCAGGAGTACAGGAACATGCAGTCTCAGGATCCAGCGAATGCTCAGCAGAACTTCTATGACAAGCATGGAGCTGCTGCGATGGTATTTACACAGGGTCTGACTACAGACCCTTCTGGCATTGCTGCTACAGTGGGCGCTTCTGCTGCTGCGAAGAAGTATGCCGGATTGCTCTCCAAGTTTCCTGAACTTGGTGCCGTAGTTGTTGGCCCTGAGGGCAATGGAAACTTTGACCAGATGGCCTATGATTGGCAGACAGCTAAGGGTCTTCGACAGCCGTTGTCTCCACAGGATGCTGCTTCACATGCGATGATCAATATGGGTTGGGCGGCATACGGCAAGGCCGTAGCTGCTATTCAAGCACAGGCTCAGGCACAGGGATTCACATCCTACAAGGATCCTGGTGCTCAGCAGTTGAAGGCTGAACTGACCTCTTGGGTCAGCCAGATGGGCGATGAAAACAGCCCTGCCTACAACCCAGACTGGTATGCGAACTATTCTTCGTTCAACCAGAATGCTTACCAGAACCGCATCACTGCGCTGTTGACGATTGCACAGGACAAGTCTTTGCTTGCCAACCCACTACGCAGTGACATCCGGTCACTTCAGGCCTACTCGCAGCTGCGAGACTGGACATACGCCCAGCTTCAGGCCAATGGTGGTGGAGATCTGAAGACTGCTAAGAATTCTAGTGTGGCTCAGCAGTTTGACACACAGGTATCTCAGCTGGTAAGTAATGACACCAAGTTTGCACAGCTCTACGAGCGCTATCTATCTAAGGATGATTGGAAGGAACCCGCGTGAGCACACCTACACTACCGCCAGCTCCTTCTCCTGGTGACCCGGGCAATCCTCAGGCCCCGGCAGCATCTCCGTCTACTCCGCTTCCTGCTGGTCTCCAGCAGGATACGGGGGCTGGAACCACAAACTCTGGATCCTACTTCTTCCAGGTGGTAGTAAACGGCAAGCCTGTTAACATTGTCTTGAACCAACAGGTTCAGGCTACCGACCAGGTCAATCCGAATATCACTGCCTCTGGTGAGGCACAACGCCAGTTCTTGCATCCGAATGATGTCACGACAGCCAACACTGTCATGGATCAGATTAAGACCATCCAGGACTGGTATGGTCAGGCGAACGTTCGTCAAAAGTACATCAATGAGATGTATCAGGCTGGTCTGATTTCCTCCAAGAAGTCGCCCTCAGCTAATGAAGTCGCTGCCGCTTGGGCCATGGTGGTTCAGGAAGCAGCCATCCAGAACAAGACACTGGGTTCTTCCGCAGTGTCCGCAGATGACCTTCTAGCGAAGGCTGCACAGCAGGGTTGGTCTTCGATCAACCCGACACTCAGTACACAAGATGGTGGCGTAAACGGCACCGGCAATCTCAACAATGCTGTGGATTCTACTTCACAGACTGAGACTGTCTATAAGTCATATGTTGACCCAGCTACTGCTATGGGTACACTCGCAGACTCCTACTTCCGTCTGATGGGACGTAACCCAACACCCAGCGAATACAACGCTTTCATGACTTCGTTGTATGGCTATCAGAATGAAGTAAACACCGGCTCGGACAAGACAACCTCCAAGGGTCCGAACACTGGGGCAGCATTCGATCCTAGCACAGGTTTGCCGGTGGATCAGTCCGGAAGCTCTAGTGGTACAGACACACAGACCAACGTTGTTTCTCAGCGCGGCATTGCTCAGCGTGGTATTCAGTTCCTTGCCGGGCAGCAGGCTCTCCAGTCCCCCGAAGAGGGAGCCTACCAGGCAGCCACAACCTATTTCAATGCTTTCATCAAGGCACTGGGTGCCCCCGCTGCCGGAATGGAAGCCTCCGGCCCAACCACAACCGTCCCGTAAGGCTGAGGCCGCAAAGATTGTCCGGGTGCCGGTTCCCGTGGTGCACACTACCATCAAGCCACCACCGGTACCCGTTCACAAGCCCGCCACCCATAAGGAGTCCAAGACAGTGGCTGTACTTTCTGGTCAGGAGATCCTGGACTTCCTTATGCAGGAAATTGGCAAGAACTATGTTTGGGGTGGACAGGATCCTAGTGTTGGCTTCGACTGTTCTGGACTGATGTGGTATGGTGCTCAGCACTTCGGCATCAACATTCCTCGTACATCCAATGCGCAGATCGCTGCGCTCCGTAACATCCCACTAGCACAGGCACAGGTCGGAGACCTTGTGTTCTTCGACAGCGACAACAACGGTCAGAGCGACCATGTTGGTATGTATGCTGGTAATGGACAGGTTCTAGTTGCCGACCATACAGGAACGACTATCCATGTAGCCCCTGTGTCTACAGAGGCTCGCATTACTGGTGTTGGCCGAATGCCGGGTGTTGTCAATACTAACGTGTTTGATGGTGGACTAACGAACGCCAGCTCTGCTGGCATCACTGGTGTAAATGGCGCTGACTTCAGCGCTCTTCTTCCTAGCGCAAGGCCTACTTATGATCTCTTCGGATCTTTGGGACTCCAGTCCCCAAACTCTAGTCAGCTAAACGAGAACTACGGTTTGGCAGCTTCCTTCATGGAATCTGACCCTGAACTGGCCAACGTCTATAGTGAGGCTGTAGCGAACACGTGGAGTACAGATCAGTTCCAGGCTGCTCTACAGAATACCGACTGGTGGAAGGCCAACAGCGATAGTGCTCGTAAGATGCTTCAGGAGAAGTATGCAGATCCAGCACAGTATCAGCAGGACATTCAGAACAAGACTACTGAACTCAGTGATTTGGCATCTAAGCTTGGCGTGCACCTATCTGCCACAGGTATGGCCTCTCTAGCCGACCTGTCACTAGTCACCAACATGAACGATTCCCAGATCAATGGCTACCTGTCCAAGTATCTGGAGCTGTCCCAGCAGGGACACTTCAGCGGCTATGCCGGTCAGGTGGAGCTTGGAGTACGTGAGTATGCTCGTGAGATGGGCGTCCCTCTTACGGATGATTACGTGGAACGTGCAGTCTCTGGTATTGTGGCTGGAACGGACAGTCTACAGGCCCGTCGAGCGAATATCCAGACCATTGCACAGCAGACGTTTCCGGCGTATGCCAAGGAGATCAACGACGGTATGACCGTTGGTCAGATCGCTGCTCCTTATCTCGCAGCGCAGGCTAAGTTGTGGGAGACAGATCCCAACAAGATCGATCTATTCGATCCTACTCTACGCGGTGCTCTACAGAGCACTACTCCGCAGGGCTCTGATGCTATCCCATC
>Ga0210401_10000535_pt1 | contig 46173 bp, 34 predicted proteins | sample IncBWH32MmetaG_FD_150866 | JGI IMG/M metagenome (GOLD analysis project Ga0210401, IMG submission 150866) | Forest soil microbial communities from Barre Woods Harvard Forest LTER site, Petersham, Massachusetts, United States - Inc-BW-H-32-M | ecosystem: Environmental > Terrestrial > Soil >...
TCCCTTCCGGAAGCCGGCTTCTCGTCGAAGGAGTCATCGAATGCGACGGTGACATCGGCTCCTCCGCCGCGCTTATTGGCATTCCGCCGGCGTGCCGCCTCGATGAGAAGCTGGCGCATCGCGCGAGCTGCAATTCTCTTGAAATGCAGACGGGACGCAGTCGTAAAGCCCGGCGACTTTGATAGCTTGAGCCATGCCTCGTTGACGAGGGCGGTGGGGCTAAGCGTTACGCTCGGATCACCGCGCTTCACTGCTGACGCCAGGCGACGAAGCTCTTCATATGTAACGCTGAAAAGCTGGTCGAGTGCGCGTCTTTGTTCCGGGCTCTCGGTTGAGCCGGAGGTGCCTAGGAATTCGGCTCCCATTCGGAGCGGTCGAGATTCTCGGGGAACCATGACGGTTTTTCCTGCGCCCTCGCGCAATGCGTTATGAATGCCGCTACCAACGCCCAGCCTGTAGCGGATATAACGATATTAGGGTGGAGGGAGCGGGAATCCTAGCACCGGAATTCGCCCTCGGCAACCATTGGGAAAACAGCGATCGACTGAAATTGTGCGACCAGCCAACCGAATAGACAGTTGGATTTCATCTCATCAGGAGAGTTCCCATGGATAGTGGAAACTCAAGCAGGATCATTCTGGGCATTGTGATCACCTTCGGCACGTTTTTTCTCGGAGGCTGCGGCGCCGGACTGTCCGGTACCTACACAAACCCAACCGGCTTGGTGACGCTTGACCTTAGATCGGGCGGAAAGGCTTCACTCACGATGATGGGCGAGAACGAGCAGTGCACGTACGACGCCGACGGGAAAAGTCTAACCCTCACATGCGGCGGGAATAAGACAGTGTGGGGTATTCACGACGATGGTTCACTCACGGGACCGGGCATTGTGGGCACGCTAGCAAAACGAAAGTCTTAAAGCCGAAGATTCCCCGACATCGAAGCTAGGTATGACGGAGCTGCTTTTCGCGAATGCCATTCTCAGTAGCACTCAAAACTTCCCGTACTTTATTGGCTAAGTCGTCTGGACTGAATGGTTTTTCGATGAAAGCGGTACCAGGGCTTAGAACCCCGATGTTGATCGCCGCATCCTCGGTGTAGGCAGACATATAAAGGACTTTGATACCGGCGCGCAGTTTTGAGAGACGCTCCACTAGCTCGCGGCCTTTCATGCCGGGCATCAGCACATCGGTTAGCACCATGTCGATACGCTGCTCGCGGCGCTCCATAAATTGAATGGCATCTGCGCCACTTCGAGCTTCCAATACCGTGTATCCGCTGATTTTCAGAAATTCACGAGTCATTCGGCGAACAGCATCGTCGTCCTCGACGACTAGGATCGTGCCCTCACCTTTGTGGACCTGCTCTGGAATCTCTGGCGCTGCCGTTACTTCCACGGGTTCGTCGACCCGCGGCAAATATATTTTAATTTCCGTGCCAGCTCCGATTTTGCTCGAGACGGCGATAAAGCCTCCACTCTGATTGACGGTCCCGTAGACGGTGGCGAGACCGAGGCCCGTTCCCTTGCCGCGATCCTTCGTGGTAAAGAATGGCTCGAAAATGTGCGATTGCGTCTCTTCGCTCATGCCATAGCCAGTATCGCGGATGGCTATCACGGCGTAAGGGCCCACATGCGCTCCGGGATGTACGGCGAGTGAAGTTTCATCGAGAACGACATCGAAAGTTTGAATCGTGAGCTCTCCGCCTTCCTGCATTGCGTCTCGCGCGTTAAAAACCAAATTCATAATGACCTGTTCGAGGAGCATGGGATCGGCTTTGACGTGGCCGAGATCCGAGTCAAGGTCGATCGAAAGCTTAATGTCGTCGCCGAGTACGGGCGGCAATATATTGGCAACCTGAGTGGTCAGGGCATTGAGATCGAGCACGCGTGGCTGAAGCACTTGCTTCCGACTGAAGGCCAATAGCTGTCGGGTAAACGAGGAAGCGCGATCAGTCGCCTGCAAGATCTCGTCAAGTTCCCTCCGCAGAGGGCCGTTTACCCCTACGTTTCGCAAGGAGAGGGCCGTGTGACCGCGAATGACCATAAGCAGATTATTGAAGTCATGAGCCACGCCGCCGGCGAGGCGTCCGACGGCCTCCATCTTTTGGGCCTGGCGCAGTGCATCTTCGGCTTGCTGGCGCCCAGCGATTTCTTTTTCGAGATCCTTGTTTGCTTTTGCCAGATCCCTCGCACGCAACTGAGCTGTTTCGGCCATGTACACTGCAAATGCCATCATTCCTGCGAGCAATATTCCGGCAACGAACGCGACTTGCGGCAATGGCGTTCGGGTGTAAGCAAGGGTCTCTGGCTTCGGCCACGCGTATGCGCGCCATGTGACCTGCTGAAACTGAATGTCGGAGGTTTGCACCCATTTCTTATCCGGTTGGCTGCCGGAAGATCGATTGTAGATTTGCTCATCACCATCGTAGATTTCGATCCAATAGTCAGAGGCTACATCCTGCAGAATAGGCGAAAGAAGCGCCTCGTAGCGAAAGGCGCCTAATAAGAAGCCGCTGAGTTCCTCATGGGAATAGACCGGAACACAAATCAAAAGACCTTTGCCGCCCTGGCGGAAAGTGACTGGGTGCGAGACTACGGCTCGATGACTCTCCTGGGCCTCCTGGAGAACCAGGCGGCTGGGCTCATAGGTGCCCAAATCCGCTCCTCGCTCCTGCTGATCGAAGTCGGATGGCGTCATCCAAAGCACACGATGGGATGCATCGATCCATTCGATCGCTTGGTAGGCAGGAAATCCACCGACGGCGAGTTGGACGTCCGATCGCATGTCCGAGTCGTTGGCTTGCCCACGAGCCTGCCATCGTCCCGCCAGTTGATCGAGCACAAGAATGCTGGCCCGTAATTCCGATTCCGTCTTGGTTCTAACGAAAAGAACTTGTTCTTTAGTCGCGGCATGAATTTCCGTGCGTCGATGGGCGAGCAGCAGCTGCCAAAGAATAAGAGCGGCTATGACGGTCGTGAGGCCGAATATGGCGGGTAACAAAAGCCGCTCGACAAACTTACGTTGCACCAACGCCATCTTCGAAGATCGTCCTTTCGCCAGCGAGATCGGGAGCGAAATCGCCATTCCGTCGAAGCGACTTGCTATTGATGCTGCGCTTTCTCAAAGCGGCAAGTCAAGTTCGAACGAATTATTCCAAAGGATGGCAAGCCGCCGAGTAGCGCACCGCTGCCTCGAATAGGCTCATTTTGTGATAAAGTCTCGCGGTTTGCTTCACAACCTCGAGGGTGCACGGCAATTTGACTGTAATCGAATACATCATTCTCGGCATAGCAGCCATACCGTTTATCTATTATTTGCTGGCTCTTTACAGCACCGCTCACTTCTTAGCCGACGCCAAGGGCCGGGGAAAAGATAGCGGGGATTTCACACCCCCGTTGAGCTGCCTGAAACCAATCAAAGGGCTCGACGTTGAAGCCTATGAGAACTACGCGAGCTTCTGCCGGCAGGACTACCCCGAGTACGAAATACTTTTCTGCGTAGATCCAGACGATCCCGCGCTTCCAGTCCTTGAAAAGCTGGTTCGCGATTTTCCCGAGCGGCCGATTCGCTTGCTTTTCGGTTCTGGGCGGGACGCGATTAACGACAAAGTTGCACGGCTCGTGCGTCTGACGAATGAGGCAAAGTACGATCTTTTTGTCATCACTGATGGCGACGTACGTGTGCGGCCCGATTACTTGCGCGCCGTGGCGGCACCATTCCGCGATCCTAAAGTCGGTGCGGCCACCTGCCTGTATGTTTCGACGCAGGAAAAGAGTTTCCTAGAAGAGTTACAGTCGATTTCGATGATTTCGGATTTCTTCGCTGGCATCATCGTCGCGTGGCAAGTGGATGGAGTGAAATTCACGTTGTCGCAATCCATTCTTACCACGCGAAAGAACATCGAGGGATTTGGCGGCTATCAACTGATTGAGGATCGTCCGGCGGATGACCTTTATATCGGTCGCCTTGCGGCCGAGCAGGGATTGGAAGTGCGGCTGCTGCCGTATGTGGTGCAGTCGGTGGCGGATTTTCAGACTCTTCGCGAGTTTCTATACAAGCGTGTCCGGTGGATGACGGTGATGAGGTTGATGCGGCCGTGGGGTCATATGGGTTTGCTTTTCACCTGGGGATTGCCCTGGGCGCTGGTAGCGATAGCAGTTCATCCGACATTGAGCGTCGTGGCAGCATACCTCGGAACATATCTCGCCTTGCGAATCGCGATGACGTGGCTGATTGGCGTCGGGGCTATGAAGCAGGCTGGCTTGTGGAAGAAGATGCCGCTGATCCCACTCTGGGACGCTTTTGCCTTTTTCATTTGGCTGGTCAGTTTCGGCCGCAAAACCATCCGATGGCGCGGTATTGACTATTTCCTTCGCGAAGGTCGACTCGTGGCCGTCAGCCAAAACCCCGTCCAGAGCGCCGCGCGATGATGCGGATCGGAAGACTCGAATGAAAACTTACCTGGTGACCGGAGGCTGCGGTTTTATCGGCGTCAACTTGATTCCGCGCCTCATCGAGCAGGGCGTGCGAGTGCGCGTGCTCGATAATCTTAGTCTCGGAAGGCGCGAAGATGTTGATCCGCTCGGCGTGGACCTCCACGTCGGCGATATCTGCGATCCGGCCGCTGTGGCGAAAGCTTGCAAAGGGATCGACGCTGTCGTGCATCTGGCGGCTCACACGCGGGTGGTGGAATCGCTTTCCGATCCGCAATTGAATTTCGACATTAATGCTGCCGGAACATTGAACGTGTTGCAGGCATGCCGTAACGCCGGAATTCCAAAAATGATTTTCGCTTCGACGGGCGGCGCGATTCTTGGCGAGCAGGAACCGCCAGTTCACGAGGGAATGGTTCCGCGGCCGATTTCGCCTTATGGCGCAAGCAAGCTCGCGGGTGAAGCATACTGCTCGGCCTATACCGGAGCGTATGGCTTAAAAACGGCAGCGTTGCGATTCTCGAATGTCTACGGACCCTACTCCTATCACAAGGGCAGCGTGGTGGCGCAGTTTTTCAGGAACCTACTACGAGGCGAACCGATCGTCGTCTATGGCGATGGAGAACAGACGCGAGATTTCTTGTACGTGGCAGACCTCGTGGAAGCTATTCTGTTAGCTGACAAAACTGAACCGGCTGGCGAGGTGTTTCAGATCGCTTCCGGACGAGAAACCTCGGTCCGAAGTCTCCTCGAAGCAATGAAAGCGATGCTACCCGAACGTAGGTTTGATGTTCGATTTGAACCCGCACGAGCGGGAGAAATTCTGCGCAATTATGCCAACGTCGAGAAAGCCCGCCGGATTCTAGGATTTGATCCCAAGACGCAGCTGAACGAAGGCTTGAGAAAGACTTGGCAGTGGTTCATTTCGCATGATCGCGACGGCAAGCTAAAATAGTAGGCTCGACAATCAAGCGATCATACCTACCGATTGCGTCAAGAACCGAGGCCTTATGAGTTCAAGCAAAGTTACGGTCGAAGAGCGCCAGGATATGGCGCCCATGAGCACCCCGCATCATCATTCCGGCCGCCACTTCAAAACGTATTTTTTGATCCTGCTGGTTATCATCTTCAGCCCGCTCGGCAATGTGCTGCTCAGTACCGGAATGAAGGAAGTAGGGCCAATGACATTTCATTCGGCCTCCCAATTCTTCGGCGTTTTTGCTCAGGTGTTCACCTCGGGCGCCATCTGGCTTGGAATCGCATCGCTTTTTGTGTATTTCATCTCGTACATGCTGGTGTTGTCCTGGGCTGACTATAGCTACGTGCAGCCGGCCACGGCGATGGGCTATGTGATCGTGGCCCTGCTCGGGCATTTCGTTTTGCACGAAACAGTCACACCGCTGCGATGGATTGGAATTTCATTGATCTTCCTAGGGGTTCTCGTTGTTGGCCATACTCCACCGCGCACGACGGAGCACAGGTAATGCTAAAAGAGCTGGTGCTTCTTTTTTTGATCGTGTTTGCCGGAACTGGTGGCGAGTTGTGCGTGACACGAGCCATGAAAAAGCTTGGTGAGGTAAAGGATTTTCGCCCAGCATCTTTAGCGCGAACGATATTCCGGGTGTTGGGTGTCGGATGGATGTGGCTGGGCGTCGCTTTGATGGCGCTCGCGTTTTTTTCGCTACTCGGAATGCTTTCGCTAGAAAGCGTGAGCTTTGTTGTGCCAGTTACGGCCCTAAACTACGTCGCAGGTGCCCTGGGAGGGAAATTCTTTCTCGGCGAGCGCGTGATGGGACGGCGGTGGGCTGGCGTTTTTCTTGTTTGCATTGGCGTGACCTGCGTATTTTTCAGCAGAAGATAGGAACTCGAAAAACTTCAGGCGGGGAAAAGGGCTAGCGATTCTTCTGACATGACGTGGTGACTAGGCGTTCGACGTGTCGTTTGCTTCTGCCACGCCGATTGGAAATCTCTCGCTGCCATTCTGACCTTGGGTAAGGCGACCCAGGTGAAAGAAAGCGGACGAAACGGCGTGCTTCATCGCCAGCGAACTCTCTACTCCGCACGTGCAACCCGGACATTCCCGCCGAATCATTGCTTGCGCCTGTTGAGTGTACTCATCTGAGGCCAGGATGTTTTCCAGGCTGTCCTTTAGAATGTTTCCGACCGGCTTCAGCGGATAGCATCCGGTGAGAACGTCGCCATTGGATATGACGAAAACCTGAAGATATCCAAGGACGCACGGCGGCTCTTCTAGAGTCTCGTCGTTGTTGTAGTAGCGCGTGACGTAATCCACTTCGTAATCAGGACGCTTCAGTTTGTCGCGGAGAACTGTTTCGATTTCCTGCACATCGCTTCGCTGCGGCCACATCGCATCGAGATCCGCATCCTTGGTGAAATACAGGCTTCGCGTGAGGATATTGGACTCCAACTGTGCACCCGCCGCGCGAGCGATATCGACCAGTTCACTGAGTTCCTTGGCGGAAATCCGATTCAGCGTCACCGAAATCTTAACCTTCTTGTTCCGCAGCAACTTGATGCCTTCCATTGCCAGATCGAAATATCCGCGGATCCCGCGAATTAGATCGTTCGTTTCCTTCAAACCGTCAATCGAGACTGCTACGCTCGTGATCGGAGAATCGTTCATTTCCTTGTGAAGCTTCTTGAGCAGCAGACCGTTGGTTTGGATGATGATGCTCTGGAAGGACGAAGTATTGGACTTGTTCAGAATTTGAAACAAATCCGTGCGGAGCAGCGGCTCTCCACCGGTAAACCGCAATGAGCGCACGCCCAAAGCACCGAGTTCGTTGATCAGTGCGATAGCGCGATCGGTATTAATTCCATCTTGCCAACGAGTCTGCCAGTAGTTGCAACTGATGCATTTCGCCTGGCAATTTTCCGTTAATTTGACGTGCGCAGCGAGCGGACGAATCTTGGAAGGCAGCAACTTGGGTGATACTTTGCTCCCCAGCCATACTCGCGGAAGATAGAAACCAGACGCCACTTTCACAGGCTCCTCAGAAATACACTACTCACAAACCCACATTATAATCGTACCCTGCGCGACTCACTCTCGCAACACCAAAGGCCTCTGTGCGCGCGATGAGTTACAGTGAGCTAGCGTTTCTTCCCTTTCGATGCCGCACGTGCAGGCCGCTTCGAAGAGCGCCCTCCAAGAGACGCCCTCGCCGTTAAATTCTGCTGCAACCTGCGGTCATTGCGCGGCTCGCGCCAATTTACTTGCGGCAACATGAGCGACGCGTCCACTCTGTCACGATAGCGCACGGCGATTGTCACCAGCGAATCCAGTAGAGCGTCGGAAAGGAGATGCGGTTCGAGACCAAGATCAATCAGCTTCGAGTGCTTGGCGTTGTAGTAGTGCTCTTCGGCTTCGACACGAGGGTCAGGAAGATGGTCGATTTCGACGTTCATTCCCAGCTTTTTTCCGACCGTCTCTACCATTTGCGCGAGTTCGAGAACCGAGAATTGCTCTGTGAACTGGTTGTACACCCGGCACTCGCCGCGAGAGGCCGGATTCTGGCAAGCGATCTCGATGCAGCGAACCGTGTCGCGTATGTCGAGGAAGCCACGCATTTGTCCGCCCTTGCCGTATACGGTAAGTGGTTGGCCGATCGCCGCTTGCACACAAAAACGATTGAGCACGGTTCCGAACACGTCGTCATAGTCGAAGCGATTAATAAGCGCTTCGTCGAGTGCAATTTCGTCGGTCATCGTGCCGTACACCACACCCTGATTCAAATCGGTTGCGCGAATCCCCCAAATCTTGCAAGCAAACATGATGTTGTGGCTGTCATGAACCTTTGACAGGTGATAGAACGAGCCCGGCTGCTTGGGATAAGGCAGGACATCTTTGCGACCATTGTGCTCGATGGTGATGTAGCCTTCTTCGATGTCGATATTCGGCGTGCCATATTCGCCCATCGTGCCGAGCTTGATGAGATGGCAGTCTGGCTGAAATTCGCGAATGGCAAAAAGCACGTTCAGCGTTCCCAGTACATTGTTCACTTGCGTGAAGACTGCGTGCTTGCGGTCGATCATCGAATAAGGTGCCGAGCGCTGCTCGGCAAAATGCACGATCGCTTCCGGCTTGAACTGCTTCACCATCGACGAGAGGAAATCGAAATCGGCAACATCGCCGACAAAAAGATCGATTGTCTTTCCCGAGCGCATTTGCCAGACGCGAAGTCTCTCGGAGAGCGGACGAATCGGAGTGAGAGTTTGTACTCCGAGTTCATCGTCCCACTGGCGGCGCAGGAAATTATCGATAATGGCCACTTCGTGGCCCTTTTGGGAGAGATGCAGGGCTGTAGCCCAGCCGCAATAACCGTCTCCGCCTAACACCGCAATTTTCATTCTTGCCTCCCACCCAGGATATAGACGAGTGAAGCTATAAAGATGCCCCACAAAGATGACGAAAGGCCGTCAAATCATCGGCATTTGGTCCGAAACAGCAATATAGCATGTGGCTTTGCAGCGCCATCTATCAGATGTCGGTACTCGTAGTTAGGCTTCGACAATAGGGACGAATTCTTCCACGAACTTGTATGCATCCGAGAACGAATTGTAGAGCGGTACAGGGGCTACTCGCAGAATGTCCGGCTCCCGCCAGTCGCAAATCACGCCTCGCTCTTTGAGTGCGTCGCAAACGGCACGGCCTTTGTTGTGAAGGCGCAAGGACAGCTGTGCGCCGCGCTGCGCCGGATCGCGAGGGGTGATGATCGAAAAAGATCGCGAAGGGTGCTGTTCCAGGAGAAATTCGAGATAGGCGGTCAGGCTCATGCTCTTCTCGCGCAATGCGGCAATTCCGACCTCGTCGAAAATCTCGAGCGACGCGCGCAATGCCGCCATCGCTAAGACGGGGGGATTTCCCAACTGCCAACCTTCGGCCCCCGGAATCGGCTGAAAATCCGGTCCCATTTGAAACCGGGTTGGCTTGTCTTGTCCCCACCAGCCGGCGAAGCGTGGCAGATTCAAATCGCGCGCGTGGCGTTCGTGAACGAAGCATCCCCCGACGCAGCCGGGACCGCCGTTCATGTACTTGTAGGTGCACCAAACGGCGAAATCGCAACCCGAGTCGTGCAACGCGAGAGGAACATTCCCTGACCCGTGGGCCATATCCCAACCGACGACGCAACCCTTCGCGCGCGCGGCCGTGGTGATTCGCAAGTAGTCAAATACCTGGCCGCTGTAATAGTTCACTCCGGCGAGCATGAACAGCGCAATCGTGTCGCCTTCGCGCTCAATGAGGCTTTCGATATCTTCGGCGCGGATCGCGCTCTCTCCCGGGCGTGGGCTAAGCTCAATGAGAGAACAAGCGGGATCGTAGCCGTGAAATTGAAGCTGGGATTTGACCGCGTACTGATCGGATGGAAACGCGTTTGCTTCAATCACGACCTTATTTCGTTCACGCGTGGGCCGGTAAAACGAAACCATCATGCAGTGGAGGTTAACGGTGAGTGTATTCATCACCACCACTTCGAAAGGCAGCGCACCCACAAGTCGCGCTGTCGGCCCAGAAAGCAGCTCGATGTAGGGCACCCACGGCTGCGGACCATGGAAGTGGCCTTCGACGGCGAGGTCCTGCCACAACTGCAGATCGCGCTCGACATACTCACGGACGGATTTGGGTTGCAAACCGAGCGAATGGCCGGTGAGATACACCCACTCGCGATCACTCGTTCCGCGAGGAATGTGAAAGCGTTCGCGGTAGGACGCGAGCGGATCCTGATTATCCAATTTCTGCGCGAAATCTCTTGTCGCTTCCAATCGAGTCGCTTCGAAACCGCTCGACACCATCCAAGTCTCCTGTGATCGCAAAACGATACCACAGGAGACACACTCTCCCCGTTTCGGAAGAAATGGCGATGAAAGAACCAGCCGAGACTTTATTTCACACTGGCACTGCTGGTCGGCAGATTCACGTATTTGCAGACGTCTTTCACCGCATTGCCCAGCATGCGGGTCGTGGTGCTGTACACAGCCACCCCGCCGTGCTGATACACGGTGAACTTGTAGTTGCCGGACCAGCCGCCTGCTTCCAGCATGAAATCAGACTTCTTCGAATCGAGCGTCATTGCGACGTTGGGGCACTTCTCGACGATGTGCTTCATCAAATCTGCGTTCGAAATTGTGGACGCCGGCGACAGAAACAGTTTCACAGGTCTCGGGTCCGCACTCGCAGTTCCAGCAGCCGCCAAGAACAGGAACATTGAAAACAAAAATATGAGTTTGTTCATTTAAAATAGCCCCTCCTATTACAGATATTATAAAACTTTCGAATATTGGGACGAAACTTATCGTCAAGAGGTTGCATTGCCATCAACAGTGAAGCACCACGGTCCAAGAAAAGTCGTAGCGCTCGGCCAGTTCCGAGAACGTACGATGGTGAGATGCGGAAATCTCAGGGCAGTTTTGCCATTAGCTGCTGCCCGGAGGGCAACTGCGATTTCCCCCAGCCGCCACCGAGGGCCTCAATGAGCTGCACGCTGGCGGTGATCTGTTGGTTTCTGAGGCTGACAGCGGTTTCCTTGGCACCCAATAGCAAGGTTTGCGCAGTAATTACGTTCAGGTACGGATCAATCCCCAGCTTGTAGCGGTCCGTCGCGACCTTCAGATTTCGCTCTGCCGACCTTACCGCCGTATCCTGTTGCTGAATCTCAAGAGACAGTATTCGAAGCGCCGACAGGCCGTCTTCCACCTGCTGAAAGCCCGTGAGCACAGCCAAGCGGTAGTTCGCCACGGTCTGGTCGTAAGCCCCTCGAAATTGTTGAACAGTGGCGTGCCGCAGCCCCGCATCGAAGAGCGTCTGGGCGAGGGCTGGTCCCACTGACCAGTATCGGCTCGGCCACGTAAACCAACTGGCAGCGGACGTGGATTCGAGTCCGAGCACGGCGCTCAACGTGACGGTGGGATAGTAAGCGGCTGTTGCGATTCCAATTTGTGCATTGGCTTGCGCCATCAACCGTTCGCTGGCCGCGATGTCCGGACGGCGTTCCAAAAGCTGAGAAGGAACACCGAAAGGAATTGCCGGAGGTTTCGCTTTCAACGGCTCGACAGGAATCGAGAAATCAGACGCAGGTTTACCGACGAGCACTGCAATCGCGTGTTCGAACTGGGCGCGTGTAAGACCCACGCCGGTAGCCTGCGCTTGTGTCGTCTCAAGCTGCGTTTCCGCTTGCGCCACCGCCTCGTCTGAATCGATTCCCGTCTCATAGAGCGCCTGGGTCAGCTTCAGCGACTCCTGATAGTAAATAACGGTAGAGTCCAGCAATTCCTGCAGCGCGTCTTGACTACGAAGAGAAAAATAATCGATCGCCAGTTCCGATTGGACAGTTAAGCGTGTGTTCTCCAGGTCGGCGGCGCTTGCCTGCGCGCCATACACCTGTGACCGCACTGAATTGCGGATCTTTCCGAATAGGTCCGGTTGCCAGCTAGCGTCAAATGGAAGATTGTATTCCGTAAAGGAAAGGTTCGCCGAAGAACTGGAGCCTCCGCCTGTACCGGAACCAGAGCCTGTGGAAAACGTTCTTAGCGACGCTGATTGGCGGATTTGTGAGATCGAGGGATTCGTGGACACGGTTGGGAAATACTGAGAGCGCGCCTCCTTAACCATGGCGCGAGCGGAAAAGAAGCTTGCAGCGGCTGCGGCGATGCTCTGGTTTGAGATATCGATTTGATCCTCGAGAGCATTCAGTTGAGGGTCGCTGTAAATCTCCCACCACTTCCCTCGAAGTTCATCATCCTTGGGCTGAGCCACCCTCCAACCGTCGGTCGTAGGGAAATTGGCCGGCGTCAACTCTTTGTATGCAATGGGCGTGGGTGCGGAAGGCGTGTGATATTTCGGCCCCACAGTGCAGCCACCGAGCAGAGCTGCCGCTCCGCTGGCAATGCAGATGAACCGCAGAATTCTTCGAGTAGGCATCCGATTTCGTCGTCTTTGTTGTTTGGTTTTTTCCGACATGGGGCGTGTTGGCCAGCAACTCATCCGGCAAGCTCCTGAGGAGTTGCTCCCGCGTGGCCCTTTTCATGGCGTCGTTCCCACCAGAGCCGCATTCGGTCCATATACAGGTACACAACGGGAGTCGTGTAGAGAGTGAGCATTTGGCTAAAAATCAATCCTCCGACGATCGCAATACCGAGCGGGCGCCTGAGCTCGGAACCGACGCCCCGACCCAACGCTAACGGCAAGGCGCCAAGCAAAGCAGCCATGGTCGTCATCAAGATCGGCCGAAAGCGCAGCAGACAGGCTTGGAAGATTGCATCCTTCGAGCTCTTCCCTTCATTTCGTTCGGCAGCGAGGGCAAAATCAATCATCAGAATTGCATTTTTCTTTACGATTCCAATCAGCAAGATGATCCCGATCAAAGCGATGACGCTGAGATCTAGTCGGAAAAGCATCAAAGCCAGAACAGCACCCACGCCGGCCGAGGGGATCGTGGAAATAATCGTGATCGGATGGATGAAACTCTCATAGAGGATCCCCAGCACGATGTAAACCGCAAGGAGCGCTGTAATAATCAGCATCGGCTCAGTTGCGAGCGAAGCTTGAAAAGCTTGTAGCGTTCCCGAATACATTCCCCGAATCGATTGCGGCATCCCAATTTGCTGCTCCATCTGATTGATTGTCGCGGCCGCGTCGCTCAGAGAAACTCCCGGCGCAAGATTGAACGAGACGGTTACCGACGGAAACTGGCTTTGGTGATTGACGGCGAGCGGTGCAGTTTTAGGCTCGAAGTGCGCGATTGCGCTCAGCGGAACTTCACCACCGGTCGTCGGATGAACATACACATCGTTCAGTCCCACCGGGCTTTGCCAAAACTGCGGCGCTGCTTCCATGACAACGTGATATTGGTTCAGCGCCGTATACATCGTCGAAACCTGCGCTTGACCAAAAGACTGGTAGAGCGTGTTATCAATGAGTTGAGGTGTAATTCCAAGACGCGACGCCGTGTCGCGATCGTAGACTAGCGACGCCTGAAGCCCGCTATTTTGTTGATCAGTATTCACATCGGTGAAGCCTGGTAACTTTCGCATCTGTTGAAGCAGTTGCGGTCCCCATTTCACCAGATCGTCCAGGTTGTCACTTTGAATCGTGTATTGGAACTGGGCATTGCTCTGGCGCCCGCCTATCCGCAGGTCCTGGCCAGCCTGCAGAAAAACGGTTGCACCAGGAACAGACGTCAGCTTGGGCCGCAGGCGGTTGATCACATCGCTGGAACTTATGTTTCGTTGTTCCAGCGGTTTCAACCCAATGTAGACAAATCCCCCATTGGTGGCGCCCCCGCCCCCTGTAAACGCCATCACGTTGGCCACAGCCGGGTCTTGCTTGATCATGTCGACGAAAGTTTTGATGTCCTGCTGCATTGCCTGATAGGAGATATCCTGCGCTCCTTGCAGGCCTCCGAAGATGGTGCCGTTATCCTGAAGCGGGAAAAAACCCTTCGGAACAATAATCAGGAGATAGATGTTGACGCCGATGGTGATGAGAAGAACGAGCGCGGTGAACGCCGGGTGCCGCAGAATAATCGTTAGAGTTCGTTCGTAAGTGCGGACCATCCAGGTAAAAAACTTCTCGCTTAAGCGATAGAAACGACCATGGTTTTCCGAAGATTCCGGCCGCAAAAGCTTGGCGCACATCATCGGGGTCGTTGTAAGCGAAATACCCAGAGAAACTAAGATCGCTACTGAGAGCGTTACGGCAAATTCGCGGAATAAACGTCCGACAATTCCACCCATGAGCAGGATCGGAATGAACACGGCCACGAGCGAAATACTGATAGACATCACCGTAAATCCGATTTCTTTCGCTCCCTCCAAGGCCGCTTCCTCAGGACTCATCCCCTGCTCGAGGTAGCGGCTGATGTTTTCGATTACTACGATGGCATCGTCCACCACGAAGCCAGTCGAGATTGTGAGAGCCATTAGCGAGAGATTATCGAGGCTGTAATGGCAAAGATACATGATGCCGAAGGTTCCGATGAGAGACACGGGCACAGCCACGCTCGGAATGAGGGTGGCGCGCACATTGCGAAGAAAGAAAAACACCACCAGAATCACGAGCGCGACTGACAGAGCGAGCGTGCGTTCAACGTCTTTCACAGATGCTCGAATCGTCGTCGTTCGGTCGAGAACAACCGTGAGATTGATCGCAGAGGGAATCGAAGCTTTTAGAGAAGGAAGTTCCGAGTAGATACGATCCACCGTATCTATGATATTTGCACCCGGCTGCCGCGAAATAATCACGAGCACGCTGGGCTTACCGTTCACGTAGCCGGCAGCGCGGATATTCTCGACGGAATCTTGCACATCGGCGACATCGGAAAGCTTGATGGCGGCGCCTTTGTGGTAGCCGACGATGAGCGGCTTATAGTAGTCGGCTTTGAGCAATTGGTCGTTTGTGATGATGTCGGCCGTAGTCTCGCCGTTAGAAATCTGGCCCTTTGGCAGATTGGCATTCTGCACGCTCAGCATTTTTTGAACGTCTTGCAGACCGAGGCCATAACCGTTCAATTGCACAGGGTTTAGTTCCACTCGCACGGAGGGCAGCGAGCTTCCGCCGACGGTTACCTGCCCAACGCCCTGAATCTGTGACAGCTTTTGGGACATGATCGTCGAAGCCGCGTCATACAGAGGGCCTCGATCGTACACATCCGATGTGAGCGCGATAATCATAATGGGCGCATCAGCCGGATTCACCTTCCGGTAAGTCGGATTGCTCGGAAGATTGGCAGGAAGGTAGCTACGAGCAGCGTTTATTGCCGCCTGGACGTCCCTGGCCGCGCCATTAATGTCTCGATTGAGGTCAAACTGAAGCGTGATGCTGGTCGTGCCAAGAAAGCTCGACGAGGTCATTTCCGTCACGCCGGCAATCCGCCCGAATTGGCGCTCGAGTGGCGTCGCCACAGATGACGCCATGATCTCCGGACTCGCGCCAGGCAATGAAGCAGCAACGGAAATGGTTGGAAAATCAACTTGCGGAAGCGGCGAAACCGGCAAAAAATTGAAAGCCACCGCTCCAGCAAGCGCGACAGCGATCGTCAACAAAGTCGTCGCGACAGGCCGGCGAATGAATGGAGACGACAAGCTCATATCTGTTCGGCCGGAACCGGCCCTCCGCTCGCTGCGCGGGCGCGCGATCCTTTAAGCCGCATCGCAAGCCGATCGAAGAAAATATAAATTACCGGCGTCGTGTAAAGCGTCAAGATTTGGCTGAAGATAAGTCCTCCGACCATGGCAATACCGAGAGGTCGGCGCAGTTCCGCTCCAATTCCGCTACCCAAAGCGAGAGGTAGACCTGCCAGCAAAGCGGCCATCGTGGTCATCATGATGGGCCGAAATCGCAGCAGGCAGGCCTGGTAGATCGCTTCCGTTGAATCCTTGCCTTCTTTACGTTCCGCTTCCAGCGCAAAGTCAATCATCATGATGCCGTTTTTCTTCACGATGCCTATCAGCAGAATGATTCCGATGAGCGCCACGACGCTTAATTCCTGTCCTGTGATCATCAGCGCGAGAATTGCGCCCACTCCCGCGGATGGCAGCGTGGACAAAATCGTGATTGGATGGATGTAGCTCTCGTAGAGAACACCCAGCACGATATATACGGTAATCAGGGCAGCCAGAATCAGAAGAGGTTCATTTGCCAATGAGGCCTGAAACGACGCCGCTGTGCCTTGAAAGGCAGACTGGATACTGAGCGGCATTTTTATTTCCTTCTGTACTTGCTCGATCGCCTTTGTAGCTTCACCCAACGAGGCACCCGGCGCGAGATTGAAGGAGATTGTAACGACCGGAAATTGGCCCTGGTGGTTTACTGACAGCGGCGCTGTGCGCGACTCGAAATGCGTGAACGCACTGAGCGGTACTGCCGACCCGTTAAGTGCGGTCACAGCAGCCGGATTGGACGAACCGGTATTCGCATTCGAATTGGTTCCTGTGGGCCCGGAGGTATTTGAAGTGCTGTTTGACGACCCTACTGTGACGACCCCGTTCGAATTCACCCCCGAAGAAGAGTTTGACGGCGTAGCAGAACTTCCCGAAGACGCCGATGAACCGGACCCCGGCTGCGACGTCGCAGCGGAGCGAACGTAAATATCCTGAAGTTTTGCCGGATCCTTCTGGAAATCTGGCATCGTTTCAAGCACCACATGGTATTGGTTGAGCTGCGTATAAAGGGTAGAAACCTGGCGCTGGCCAAACGCGTCATAGAGCGTCTGATCGATCATCTGCGGAGAGATCCCCAGCCGAGAGGCTGTCTGACGATCGATCACGAGCGAGGCGGCTAGGCCGGACGTCTGCTGGTCGGTTGCTACATCGCGCAGCTCTGGCAGCTGTTTCAGCTTGTCGACAAAACGCTGCGTCCATCGGTTCAGCTCGTTCGGATCCGGATCTTCGAGAGTGTATTGAAATTGAGTCCGGCTGACCCGATCTTCCACAGTCAAGTCCTGAACGGGCTGCATGTACAGCGTGATCCCATCCACCTTGTCCAATTCCGGTTGAAGCCTGCGGATCACATCCGACGCATTGATTTTTCGCTCTTCCAAAGGCTTCAAGTTGATTTGAATCCGGCCGCTGTTAAGCGTCGTATTGGTGCCGTCAACGCCGATGAAAGACGAAAGGCTCTCAACCGCCGGATCCTTGAGAATTACGCGAGCGAGTTCCTGCTGGCGTTGAGACATCGCGTCGAACGAAATCGACTGCGGTGCTTCCGAAATTCCCTGAATGATTCCGGTGTCTTGATCAGGGAAAAAGCCCTTGGGAATCAAAATGTAGAGGACGATGGTAAGAATTAGGGTACCTAACGCCACGAAGAGCGTCGCCGTCTGGCGTTGCAAAACCCACTGAAGGGTCCGGCCATAAAAATCAATCACCCGCTGAAATACTCGCTCGGAAGCCTCGTAGAAGCGGCCTCGTTGCGAATCCGCTTTGTGGCGCAGTAGCTTTGCGCACATCATCGGAGTAAGCGTCAACGAGACGACAGCAGAAACTAGAATTGTGACGCTGAGCGTGATTGCAAATTCGCGGAAGAGCCTCCCGACAATGTCGCCCATGAACAGGAGTGGTATCAAAACGGCGATCAGAGAAATAGTAAGCGAAACGATCGTGAATCCGATCTGTTCGGAACCTTTCAACGCCGCCTCAAGCGGAGTGTCGCCCTCCTCAAGAAAACGTACGATGTTCTCAATCATCACGATCGCGTCGTCCACCACGAACCCGGTCGAAATCGTCAGTGCCATGAGCGTGAGGTTATTCAGGCTGTAGCCCGCGAGATACATCACGCCAAACGTGCCGACAAGTGAGACCGGCACGGCGATGCTGGGAATTATGGTCGCGGAAAGGCTTCGCAGAAAAAGGAAGATCACCATTACCACGAGCGCGATGGTAAGCATCAACTCGAACTCAACATCTTGGACCGACGCGCGAATTGTGACGGTGCGGTCGGTCAAGACCGAGACTTTCACGGATGCTGGGAGCGTCTGCTGCAAGACCGGCATCAGCTTCGTGATCCGGTCGACCACCTGAATAATGTTAGCGCCCGGTTGCCGCTGGATGTTCACGATCACGGCTGGCGTGGTGTTCATCCAGGCAGCCTGCCTCGTTCTCCGCGCGCTATCGATGATGTTGGCGACATCGGACAAAAGCACCGGCGCCCCGTTGCGATAGGCGATCACCACGGGCTTAAAGTCCTTGCTGGTCAGAAGCTGATCGTTAGCCTGAATCTGATAATCCTGCCGAGGACCATCAAAATTCCCCTTCGCAAGATCGAGACTGGTTTGCTGAATGGCAGTGCGAACATCTTCAAGATTGATCCCATAATGAGAAAGCGCAGTGGGATTCACCTGAATCCTGACGGCCGGCTTTTGCCCGCCGCTGATGCTCACAAGCCCAACGCCCGGAAGCTGCGAAATCTTTTGCACCAAACGTGTGTCTGCTAGGTCTTCCACCTGGGAAAGGGGTACGGTGTCCGAGGTCAAAGCCAGGGTCAGAATCGGCGTGTCTGCTGGATTTGTTTTGCTGTAAAGAGGTGGCGTAGGAAGGTCTGCCGGAAGATACGTCTGCGCCGAGTTGATCGCCTGCTGAACCTCTTGCTCCGCCACGTCGATGCTCAGGTCGAGCGAAAACTGCAACACGATCACTGAGCTGCCGTCAGAACTAGTCGAGGTCATCTGATTCAGGCCCGGAACTTGGCCGAATTGCCGTTCCAAAGGTGCGGTCACTGCCGACGCAACCACATCCGGACTCGCGCCGGGATAAAACGTGATGATTTGAATCGTGGGGTAATCAACTTCGGGAAGCGCTGAGACAGGCAACTGCAAAAATGCCACAAATCCGGTAAGCAAAATCGCTGCCATCAACAGAGAGGTTGCAACCGGCCTGAGAATAAACGGGCGAGACGGATTCACGGAGTTTCCCCGCCGCCCCCGCTAGAATTCGCATTTGCGCCGCCGTTTGCAGCCGGCTTTTGAATTCTCACCGGAACGCCATCCTGTAACTTGTCAAACCCGTTCACGGCAACCACGTCACCGGGATTAATCCCCTCCACCGCCGTAATGTTTCCGTCTGTGGTACCAACTTTCACTGTTCGAATTGCGGCTTTTTGGTCCTGGATTAGATACACAAACGGACCCTGTGCATTTCTCTGCACGCCTGATGTGGGAATCAACGTAACGTTGTGTTGGGTCGTTACGAGGAGCCGAATATTTACGAACTGGCTCGGAAAAAGCGCTCCGTCTTTGTTCAAAAACTCCGCTCTCATTTTGACGGTGCCGGTGGTGGTGTCGATCTGGTTGTCGATCGTAAGGAGAGTTCCTTCCGCGATCTTGGTCTGTTGCGTGCGGTCATAAGCGTCGACCTTAAGTTTTTCGCCATTCCGCGTCTGCTGCTGAATCTGCGCTAAGTAATCCTCCGCCACGCTGAAAATCACCGTGATAGGCGCAAGCTGAGTGACGACTACCAGCGGCGTCGTCCCATTTGCCTGCACCATGTTCCCGGGATCCACGAGCCGCAAGCCCACTCGACCGTCGATGGGCGAGGTTATGTGTGTATACGCAAGATTTACCTGCGCGTTGGCGACTTGCCCTTGATCATTCTTTACCGTTCCTTCGTCCTGCTTTACCAATTGGATCTGGTCATCGAGCTGTTGCTTCGCGATTGCATTCCGATTGAATGCCTGCTGATAACGGTCCAAATCGATGCGCGCTTCCGCGAGCAGCGCTTGATCGTGCTCCAGCTGTCCTTCCACCTGTGTTAGTGCTGCTTGAAACGGTCGCGGGTCAATCTCGAGGAGGGGTTGGCCTTTGCGAACCATCTGGCCTTCCTTGTAATACACATTCATCACCTGCCCTTGCACGCGGCTCGTAACGTTTACCGTGTAGACAGGCGTCACAGCCCCAAGAGCTTCGACGTACACTCCGATGTCACCCTTCTTCGCCGTCGCCGTTACGATAGGTACCGCGCGAGGCAGCTGCGCCGCCTTTGCTTTTGCTGCGGCTTCTGCGGCCGCTTGCCGGTGCCTGTAATAAATAAAGCCACCGATCAGCAGAATCGCGGCGATGAGCACCCAAACCCACCAATGGCTCTTGGGCTGCTCGTCATGGCTGGAAGAATACCGCCGTTCGGGCGAGCTCGAACTGGGCGGACTGGGTACCGCAGTTGTGGTGGTCGTGTTTGTATCCATTTACCGTAATTTCAGCATATCGACACCTGTTCGGCAATCAGAACAGGCTCTACAAGACGTCCCTGGAGGCTCATCTCGGATGCGCCACTAGAAAGTACAGTGATGCCGATGCAGAAAGTTGCTCCCCTTTCACGCGGCCAACTTACGCTTATCCTTTGACGAAGCGGCGGCAGCTTCGGTTACGCACTGAACCTAAAATGGTGCGCTAGTCAGCTTCGGCGCACGGGCAGTCACTTATGACTCAGGCGGTTCACAAGGAGCTCGATGAATCGGCTCGAATCGACGCCGACGGCCACATGCACGTTCGGCTGCACCGTATCTACGCCAATTGTTTCAAGCCGGTCGCCTTTCGGAACGATACGATCGACGGCGTTACCGCGATTGCCAACCGTCTCGCCGCGCGTGAATTTGCCATCCGTCTCAATGTCAACGCGCATATCTTGCGTCTTCAATAACGAGCGATCGATCACTGCGCCGATTGCAAGCGCGTCGTGCACGGCTCCGCCGCCAAAACCAGTGCCTTGATAGGTCCCGATTTGAAATCGCGCGACAGTCGCTGCAAAACTCGCTTGTTGTCTCGCGTTGCTCTCGAGTCGAGCGACATCCGCGTTCGTAATTAGCGTGTGTTCCGTCACGTCCAAACCCACCATCGTGATTGGCCAGCCGGCGTTAAACAGTATTGAGGCCGCTTCAGGGTCACTGTGAATGTTGAATTCGCTTGCAGCGTTTACATTCCCACCGGTGATCGATCCGCCCATAAGTACCACCTCTTTTACGAGCGGAATAATGGACGGATCTTTCAAAATCGCCAGAGCGATGTTCGTAAGCGGCCCAATTGGCACCAGCGTGATTTCATGCGGATAACGATGAACCATTTCAATGATCAAATCCGGACCGAACTGCGAGGACGCAGCGCAGTGAGACGGCGGCAATTCGGCCCCGCCCAAACCATTCTTTCCGTTCCAGAATTCTTCCGTATTTAGCTTCTGAAATAGAGGATGCGTGGCTCCTCGAGCGACAGGAACCTCACAGCGGCCCGCCAAACTCATGACTTTGAGAGCGTTTTCGAGTCCCAAGTCAGCCGTCACATTGCCGGCGACGATTGTGATCGCTCGGATATCCAGCTCAGGTGAATTCGCAGCTAACAGAATCGCAAGCGCATCGTCCGTGCCAGGATCCGTGTCGATTATGATTTTCTTGGTAGTAGTTTGGGATTGACCGTGCGCCGGTGAAATTATGGCCGCTGAAAGCACCGCGAGCGCCAGCAGCGCGACCCTTTTCAGAAATCGCTTAATTTGAGCGCCCTTCGAGTTTGGCCGCATCACGCCCTCCCCTATTTTGGTCTGAAGGACAATTACGTGAAATTGCGCGCAAATCCTAGCACGATCCTTGAATCGAGGTTTTTGGGCGCTTGCCGCTGCGAATCGAGGCCGCTAGTTCGACGATAATCGAACAGTTTCAGCCAAAAAAGCGGGCCGATTACGTTCTCAGTTTTCTTTTGTGCTAGCATCCTCCGCCTCGAAACTGCGAAACTGCGCTAACAATTCCGAAGGAGGCCTTATGCCGATCGATACGAATCCCAGCATCACCGACATCGTTCGAGAATATGCACGCCCGGATGTGCACATCGGCGCCGGCGAGGACGAATCGCCGTGGGTTCCGTTTATTGAGAACGTCTATATCCGCCATCTGGCGTTCGATGTTCGCGGAAGTTCGTTCGCAAATATCCTGTGGGTTAAGAAGGGTGGAAGACTCGGGCGCCACCGCCACCGCGGTTCGGTTTTTGCATGCACGCTCGAGGGCAGCTGGCGATACCTGGAATATGACTGGGTTGCACGACCGGGCAGCTACGTTCATGAAAGCCCCGGAGCGATTCACACGTTGGTCTCGGACGACCCGAACGGAATGAAAACATTTTTCTGGCTGAATGGTTCACTCGAGTTCTACGACGATAACGATGCACTTCTCGAAACGCTTGATGTCTTTTGGTTCATCAATCACTACGTAAGCTATTGCCGCGAGCACGGATTGAAACTTAACGAGAAGCTTTGGGTTTGACTGGAACCGAGAGGAATGCTCAAACATGTCGGAACTGTATCGCGCCGACCAAGTCGGCAGTTTTCTAAGGCCCGCTCAGTTGTTGGAAGCACGCCGCACCGCGGAACCCAAGACCTTAGCTGAGATCGAAGATAGGGAGATCCTCCGCGTCCTTGCAAAGCAGAAAGAATTGGGTTTTGACATTTTCTCCGACGGTGAACTGCGCCGGCGCAACTTCATGTCCGATTTCACAGACGCCGTGGAAGGATTCGACCTGGGCGATTCCGTGGCTCGCACATGGAAAGCAGGAGAAACGAAGGACGCTCACGCCAGCAGCGTGACTGGCATCGTAACGTCCAAGCTACACGCGGTGCGCCCTCTCACAGGGCATGAACTGACATTCCTCAAAGCCAATTGCAAAGGCGCGATCAAGATGACTCTTCCAAGCGCGACTCAATTCCCGGCAATTTCCTACAAGCGAGGCGTTACCGACAAAATCTACCCCGACCATTCCGCCCTGCTCTGGGACGTCGTCGAAATCATGAAGAAGGAATTAGCGCGCCTGGCCGCCGAAGGGGTGGCATACATCCAGATCGACGCGCCGCGCTACAGTTATTACATGGATCCGAAATGGCGCGATTGGATTCGCACCGAGATGAAATCCGATCCGGATACTCTCCTCGATGAGGCGATTCGTGCCGACAATGCCTGCTTGGCAGCGGCGCGCAAACCGGGCGTCACCCTCGCAATCCACCTTTGCCGCGGGAATAATCGCAGCCACTGGTATGCGGAGGGTGGTTACGACGCGATCGCCGAGAAGCTCTTTACAACCATGGACGTGGATCGCTTCCTGCTCGAATACGACGATGAGCGCTCCGGAACATTCGAGCCGCTTCGCTTCATACCTCGCAAAAAGACTGTCGTCCTTGGACTCGTCAGCTCAAAACGCCCGCAACTCGAGAGTCAAAACCAGCTCGTCGAGAGGATCAACGAAGCTGCGCGCCATTTCCCTCTCGAGAACATGGCCCTGAGTCCACAGTGCGGGTTTGCTTCGACGATGGAAGGAAATCTTCTAACCGAAGACGAGCAGTGGGCTAAGCTGCGCCTCGTTGCGGAAACAGCGCGCCGGGTGTGGAGTTGACAAGCCGCTCGCGCAGCATCGCCAGGTTCCCTGAATCTCAAACATCAAAGAACACAGTCTCGCCATCACCCTGCAGCACCACGTTCCACTCGAGCGAACCAGGCTTTGCGGTCTTTTTCGCAATCAGCGTTCCACGCCGCTCTGCTTCCACAAGATTCAGCACATAGTCTTCGGAATTTCCGCTCTCATCCGGAAAATAGATTCGTGTTACGAGTCGCCGCAGCAGACCTCGCGCAAACACCGACACCGCCAAGTGCGGCGCCTGCGGCTTCCCGTCTGGCCCTGGCACCGAGCCTGGTCTAATTGTTATAAAACGAAATCTCCCGTCGTCATCCGTCGGAATTCTGCCGAATCCTTGAAAATTCGGTTCGGTCGCCTTGTTCTGCGTGTCGTCCGGGTGCGCGTATTTCCCCTGTGAGTTCGCTTGCCAGATCTCAAGCAGCGCGTCAGGCACGGGTTTGCCGTCGCCATCCACGACGCGCCCCTCGATAGTCACTCGCTCTCCGGCGACGCCTTCACCCGCGATTTCGTTTCGGTTGAGCCAGGTACATCCGATAATAAAAAACGGCCCGACGGTTTGCGATGTGCTCGCCTGAAGGCTCATTTGTGCTCCATCGGCGTTTCTTCGCGTCCACCCAGCACGATGTCGAAGCGGTATCCCAGCGCTTGCACCGGAATAGTGCTTTCCCAATCGAATTGCGAGACCAGACGGTTGCGCGCCTTTTCGTCCGCCGTGCAGTTAAAAATTGGATCGTACGGTATGAGCGGGTCGCCCGGAAAATACATCTGCGTCACAAGACGCGTCGCAAATGCAGGCCCAAATAAAGAAAAATGAATGTGTGCCGGTCGCCACGCATTATGGTGATTGCCCCAGGGGTATTCCCCAGGGCGAATCGTCACGAAGCGGTAGCGGCCTTCGGAATCAGTCATCGTGTGGCCGCAGCCACTGAAGTTCGGATCGAGAGGCGCATCGTGCTGGTCGCGCTTGTGAAGATAGCGTCCCGCGGCGTTGGCTTGCCAGATTTCGACAAGCGTGTCTCGAACAGGTCGGCCGTTTTCATCCAGCACCCGGCCGCTCACGATAATGCGCTCCCCCACGGGCTCACCTGAATGCTGTTTCGTTAAGTCGAATGCCTTCACGTCGACGATCTTTCGCTCAAAAACTGGCCCCGTAACTTCGGTAAGCGTGTGCGGCACATGGATGAGCGGTTTCTTCGGTGCCCGTTTGATCGAAGAAACGTACGAAGGATGGAGAAAATTAGGCTGCGTTCCCGGAAACGGACGCCTGTAACCACTGATTTTCCCCATTTCTACTGATTCTCCTCGATCAAATGCAGATTGGGTAGACCCATTGAACAACTATTCCGCAACGGATACATTTCCATGCGCCGCAGCTGTGCGCGAATGCAAATCGCGGAGCGCGCGCAATTCCGGGTCGGTCGGCAGTGACGTCGTCTCCAGATTCGGCGCCACTTTCAATTGCCACCCCGTTGCATCTCTTACCTGGTCTACTGTGGTGCCTGGATGAATCGCCGTGAGAATCAGTTCCCGAGTTATTGGGTCGGAACGCATCACACCCAGATCGGTAATCACGGTTGTCGGGCCGCGACCACGAGGCCCCGGCCGTCCATTGCCGCTGGCGCTCGGGTAATATCCGGAAGAAGTCACGAACTCCAATTTCTCCACGAATGCGCGCTTGCTCTGCTTCAGGATGATCGCCACTTCTTTTGCTGCCGTGGCGATCTCCGGCGCGCCCCCTGCTCCCGGCAGTCTCACCTTCGGTTTTTCGTAAGGGCCAATCACCGTCGTATTGATGTTACCCAACTTGTCGATTTGCGCGGCTCCCAGAAATCCAATGTCGACTCGCCCGCCCTGCAGCCAGTATCGAAAAATCTCCGGAACCGAAACAACCGTATCCGCCGTCTCCGCCAGTTCGCCGTCCCCGATTGAAAGTGGGAGCACGTCGGGCTTCGCGCCGATCGTCCCCGACTCGTAGATCAGCACAAGCTCAGGAGCATGAGTGATTCGAGCCAGGTTCGCAGCGGCGCTGGGCAGTCCGATCCCAACAAAGCAGACAGTCCCATTCTTCAACTTCCGCGCTGCCGCGACTGTCATGATTTCAGCGGGGGTATAGCCCGGCTCAGGCATGTCCCACCTTCATCTCCGATTCGATGCTACGACGGTACTCGGCAAAATCCTTCGTGCCCAGCACGTGCCGGTTCATCCACGCACGAAACTGCTCCCGATCGCGGGAGATACCGTCCCAAGCCTTGCAAAACAAATTGTCTCGTTTGTAGTAGCCGTGCGCGTAGGAAGGATGCGCGCCACCCGGCACCACGCTGATGCACGAAATCACCCAGGCCGGTAAGATGCACGCGTTTACGGGAGCATTCAGATCATCGACAATTTCTTCCACGGTGACGATCACTTTTTTTGCCGCCAGCGCCGCTTCCTTCTGGATTCCAACGATTCCGAAAATCGCGACATTTCCTCTGCGGTCCGCCTTTTGAGCGTGAATGATCGTCACATCCGGATTCAGCGCAGGCGTCGCCGTCAAGACTTCTCCGGTGAATGGGCACGTAATCGGCTGAATTCTCTCGTTGAACTTTGGCAGGTCGGACCCCACATACCCTCGCATCACAGCAAATGGCAAACCTGAAGCGCCCGCCTGATAGCTCGCAGCCATGTCCGCATGGCTGTGCTCTTCGATTTCGACGGGGACCGGCCAGCCATTCTCAATCGCATCGCGAAACCGGTGCAGCGAGCCCACTCCGGGATTCCCTCCCCAGGAAAACACGATCCGCGAGCCGCATGCCATGCCGATCATCTGATCGTAAATGATGTCGGGGGTCATTCGGATCAGAGTCAAGCCTCGGCGCTGTTGCCGCACCAATTCGTGCCCCGCGGCAAACGGGATCAGATGCGTGAATCCCTCGAGCGCCACGGCATCGCCATCGCGTACCAGACTTCCCACGGCTTCGCGCAATGATGAAAACTCTGCCAAGTCCTTGCTCCGCAGTCTCCCAAAGGGCTGACCTGCCCTAGGCGTGCTTTATGGCGAATCTAGTCAACGCCTCTCCGGCTTGTCAAGGCCGATTATCGAAATAGCGTGCGCCTATCGGCCAACTCATGTATCCTCCGAATCTCAGCATCGCCGGAGGGCTTCCCTTGCCTGAACTCAATCCGCGGAAACCGTCTGAGTCAGAAGTCCCCGCCGCACCTCCCAAGAACTCAGGCGATAGCGACGCCTTCACGGGCGATCCAAATTTCATGACTTCGCTCGCTCGTGGCCTCGCCGTCATTCAAGCGTTCTCCCAGAGGCGCCACCACCTGACGATCTCCCAAGTCAGCACCACCACCGGGCTCTCACGCGCCGCTGTTCGCCGCTGCCTCTATACGCTCTCAAAACTTGGCTTCGCCGGATCTGACGACAATCGACACTTCTTTCTCCGTCCCAGGATTCTGGCGCTCGGGCATTCCTACATTTCATCGATGCCCCTTGCGACGGCGGCCCAGCCGGTGCTTGAACACATTAGCCACCTGCTTCACGAATCCTGCTCAATCGCAACGCTTGATGGCGTCGAAATCGTCTACATCGCGCGCGCGAACGTCACCCGCATCATGTCGATCGACCTGGGTGTCGGCAGCAGGCTGCCGGCATTTTGCACTTCCATGGGACGCGCGATTTTGGCCAACCTTCCGCCCGAAGAACTCGAATCGGTCCTGGCTCGCATCGAATTCAAGCGCTACACCGAACGCACAATCACAAATCCCGCCAAACTCACACAAGCCCTGCGGCAAATTCGCCGCGATGGCTACTCGATCATCGATCAGGAACTCGAGCACGGCCTGCGCTCCATGGCGGTTCCGATTCAGAATCCCAGCGGCAAAGTAGTGGCCGCGCTGAATATCGGCGCGCATGCTCAAAGAGTCTCCATTCAAGAAATGCAAACCAAATTCCTTCCACACTTGCGCGCCGCAGCTCAAGAGCTTTGTTTGCTTCTGAAATGAGGGTTTTCAACTTTTCGTTCCGCCGTGCCGAACACGATGCCTCTTGCCCCACGAAGACATCAGCACAAGGATCGGCTTCAGGCTCTGTCCATGCCGCGTCAATGAGTACTCCACTCGAGGTGGCACTTGCGCGTAGACCTTTCGACGAATGATCTGGTCACGTTCGAGTTCTCGCAGCCGTTGAGTCAGTATTTTCTTGGTCGTGCCCGGAAGCAGCTTCCTCAACTGACCAAAACGGCGAGTGCCGTCTTGCAGATAGAACAGAATCAGCGGCTTCCATTTTCCGCCTATGATTTCAGTGGTGATTCGCACAGGGCAATCAGAATCCTGCATGGCGGTTTCTCCTCGGATACCGGGTTACGAAAAGGTGCCTGCTGGCGCGAAGCAGACTTTAGCCTAATATTCCCGGACAGACCACCCGTTTCTGAGTTCGATGGAAATGGTAGGCAGGTTCGCTCTCGCATCATCCTGGATTCCAGACCTGCGAGAGGTGAGGAGCGGCCGTGAGCGAGAAGAAGCCTGTCGTCCTCTATGGAGCGAGTGGATTTTCAGGACGCCTCGTGGCTGAATTTCTCCGCGAGTATAACGTGCCCTTCATCGCGGCTGGACGAAATCGCAAGAAGATCGAAGAAGTGATGGATCGCGTTCCGGGAATCGAGACTGCCGACTACCAAGTGGCCGAAGTCGGTAATTCGGCAGGCGAACTTGCGGATCTATTTTCTGGCGCGAAGGTCGTTTGCAACACCGTGGGGCCTTTCCTCTATCACGGACCGCGTGTCGTCGAAGCGTGCCTTCAGGCGGGCTGCCATTACGTTGATATCAGCGGTGAACAGGCCTGGATTCGCGATGTCGCGGAGAACTGGGGCCCGAAATTTGCGCAACGCGGACTCCTCGTTGCTCCCGCCACGGCGTACATGTCCGGGACGAGCGATATCGCCGCTCATTTCTGCATCGAGGTAGGCGGCATCGACAGTCTCGAGGTTGTCTCCTTGTTTAAAGGCATTCCAACCTTCGGTTCGACGCAGACAATTTTTGCAGTGATTCAGACGGAAGCCTTCTACCTCGAACAAAATCGCTATAAGCCGTGGCAGCGCGCCACCGGACACGAAGCAGTCATACCGGGCTCAATCGAAACGCAACTCGCGTTGCCCTGGGGCGGGTTTCCCCACCCGGTATGGTTCAAAAATCATCCACAGATTGCGAATGTGAAGACCATCGGCGGAATTCTCGACCGCGCGCTCATGACGAACGTGCTGGCAACAGAAAAGCACTACGAAGAAGAGATTCGCCCGCTGCCGAAGGCCGAACAGGAAAAGAAGCTCGCAGAGATGGCCAGCTCAGTACAAGCCGGAACTCCGCCTCGAGAAAACGCGCGCGAGCAGCGAACAATCGACGTCGTAGTGGGACGAGGCACGACAGCATCCGCCCAATGTGTCATATTCGGCGCCTGCTGTTACAGGCAGACGGGCCTTATTCAAGCCTTCGCAGCGCACCACCTGGTGCAAGCGCCGCCGCGCAAAGTGGGTTTCGCATCACCAGCCGCCGCTCTCGGACATCGCGAACTCCTCTACGCCCTTGAGGGCTATGGGCTGGCGAAACTAAAAATGCTTTCTTAGTTTTTCGTCTGCCGCGAATCGGCCGAAACGGCTGACGCGTCTGCAGGAACTGTATCGAATGCGAGCTATCGACTATTTCGACAAAGGCGCGGAAGCATTCGCCGATCGAACCGCTATCATCGACGGCGATTCCCGCTACTCCTATCGCGAATTGAAAGACGCGAGCGAACACATCGCCGGAGCAATGTCAGCCGCAGGCCTTCAATCCGAATCGCCGGTTGCCCTTTATTCTCCGAACGACGCGCGCGTTCTCTTCTGCATGCTCGGCCTTTTGCGCGCGGGTGGAGTCTGGGTCCCAATCAATTACAGGAACGCCGCCGACGCCAATATCGAATACCTGAACTACGTCGAGGCCTCCTGGCTTTTCTATCACAGCTCATTTCTTGATTCGGTCCGCGAAATCAAGAGCCGTGTCCCCAGCTTGCGACACTGCATCTGCATCGACGCCGAATGCGATGGCGACGAATCGCTCGAAAGATTCATGAGTCGAGGTTCCGCAAGCTACATACCTGATCTTGCAGACGCCAACGGAAATCCCGACGACCTCATGGGCCTGGTTCCCACCGGCGGCACCACCGGTCCTGCAAAAGGCGTGATGGTCACCAACGCCGCATGGGGCACGATGGTTGAACTAGCCGGCCATTACTGGCGTATCGGCGATACGAATCCAGTTTGCCTGAGCACAGCTCCGCTTTCGCACGCTGCCGGTACCGTTGCATTCGCAATGTTCCCGCTCGGCGCTACCAACGTCGTCCTGCCGAAGTTCGACGCCCTTGACGTTTTGAAAAGCATCGAGCAGTTCGGCGTAACGCACATATTCCTCCCGCCAACCGCCTTTTACGCCTTACTCGCGCATCCCGATCTCGAAAGATTCAACTACTCCAGTTTGCGCGTCTTTCTTCTCGCCGCCGCACCAGTCTCGCCCGACAAGCTGAAAAGAGGCATCGAGGTCTTCGGCCCCTGCCTTTGCCAGTGCTACGGACAGACCGAAGCTCCCATGCTATTGACTTGGCTCGATCAACGAACACTCGCCGCTGCCGCCGCCGGTGATCATCGCGAGCGCCTGCGCAGTTGTGGACGCGCGAGCTCCGCCGTCCGCCTCGCTGTGATGGACGACGATGGCCACCTTCTGCCCCCACATCAACCCGGAGAAATCGTTGCCCGAGGCTCGCTCGTCACCCTCGGCTATTACAAGTTGCCCGAAGCTACGGAAGAGATTCGCACCTTCGGTTGGCACCACACCGGCGACGTCGGTTATCGAGACGAGTTCGGCTTCTTCTACATAGTCGACAGAAAAAAAGACATGATCATTAGCGGCGGCTTCAATGTCTATTGCGCCGAAGTCGAAGCCGCCGTCATGGAGCTTCCTGAAGTGCGCGAATGTGCTGTGATTGGCGTTCCAGACGACAAATGGGGCGAAGCGGTAAAGGCAATCGTAGTTTTGCGCGACGGCGAAGCAATCTCCGAAGATCTCATCACCGCGCATTGCAAGACCCGTCTAGGCGGTGTGAAAGCGCCGAAATCCATTGAGTTTCGCGCAGAAATTCCGAAAACAGCTGCAGCAAAAACAGACAAGAAAGCGCTTCGCAAGCCTTATTGGGCCAAGGCGGAGCGAAGCGTGAACTAACGCGAGCGTGTGCGGCTCTAAATCGCGAAGCACACTCTTCGAGAGAGGACCTGTGACGGGAAGGCAGCTTTGCTCAAGCATAGGTCTTGCCCTCCTAGCCCTCCCGGTCGCGGTTCCTGCCCAAACCGGCCCGACTCAAAAAGAACTGAACGAAGCCGCCAGCAGCAAAGAAAACTGGCTGCATCCAAATCACGATTACGCGGGTATGCGATTCGTAGATGCAAAGCAGATCACAACCGAGAATGTTGCAAGCCTCCGCCCGGTTTGCTTGTACCAGACGAAAGAGCGAGTCCCCGCCCAATCGAGTCCCCTCGTTTACAACGGCGTCCTGTATTTCACCACCACCCATTACACGATCGCGATCGACGCCACCAATTGCCGCCTCCGCTGGGAACACGTCTGGCAGCCGCGCTCGAAGGAAGTCTTCCCCCCAAATCGCGGCGCTGCGATTAAAGACGGCAGAATTGTTCGTGGCACCGCCGATGGATTCCTTCTTGCGCTGAACTCTCAAACCGGCGCTCTCCTCTGGAGCCAGCAGACTGCCGATTCGAAGCAAGGGCATTTCCTCAGCATGCCCCCGCTGATCTACGAAGATTTAGTCGTCATCGGAGCCGCCGGCGCAGAGTGGGCTGCGAAAGGTTGGGTCGGCGCATTTCGCCTCTCCGATGGCGCGCCAGTCTGGAAATTCAACACGATTCCCGGTCCCGGCGAGCCAGGTTCCGAAACGTGGGGAAAAGATCCCCAAATCTTGGCGCATGGTGGCGGCAACATCTGGACGGCTTTCTCATTCGACCCAGACCGCGGCGAGATCTACGTGCCGGTTGGAAATCCCGCTCCCGATTTCTATGACGACGTCCGTCCCGGCGCGAATCTCTACACAAGCTCAGTCGTCGCGCTCGATATTCACACTGGAAAAATGAAGTGGTACTACCAGACGGTGCCGCATGACATTCACGATTGGGATCTGCCGCAAGTGAGTCCGGTATTTTCAACCACGATCAAAGGAAGAACGCGCAACGTCATCGCCGCTTCCGGCAAAGACGGCCTCCTCAAGCTGATCGATCGCGATACCCACGAACAGCTTTACTCGGTCCCATTCGTCACCCGCGAAAATGTCGACGTTCCCCTCGGCGACGCGGTTCGCGTCTGCCCCGGCCCTCTCGGCGGCGCCGAATGGAGCAGTCCTTCGTACGATCCCGCCACCAACACGCTCTTCGAACCGGCGAACGATTGGTGCGCCGTCATCCAAAAAGACAAAGAGCCTCCGCATTTCGACGCCGATTTCTATCTCGGTGGCTTCCCGCATTTCGATCCATGGGAAAAAACCCGCGGCCGGCTCACAGCCTTCGACGCTTCCACAGGAAAAGAGCGCTGGCGCTACGACGGATCGAAACCAATGCTCGCCGGCGTCACAGTCACCTCCGCTGGCCTGCTTTTCACAGGCGAAAGCTCCGGAGATTTCCTCGTTCTCGATGCCGCAAACGGAAAAGTGCTCTATCGTTTCAACGTCGGCGGCCCTATCGCAGGCGGCGTAATTACTTACGAAATTCGCGGCAAGCAATTTGTCGCAGCCGTTTCCGGATTCATGTCCAAGTTTTTTGAATTGAATGGAGCAGACCAAGGCGGCACGCCAACTGTGATTCTATTTTCGTTGCCTTAGTATTTTTTCGAAGTGGCAAGATCGCGTGCGCAGAAAACCTATGCGATACCAATGGTGACGGTGGACACTCCGTATGCGAAGTTCAAATGTCAGCCGATATTCGCACAATCGGACGATTAAAGGCTTGACAAAGAACTTTCCCGGCGTTAGACCTTCTCCACAATTGGGGTATTTTCGCGCTCTTGTACTCGGATTCGGGGTTGGCTAGCGAATTCAAGCCTCAGAGGGGTGGCCGATGAAGGTACGTTCTGGCTTTCTGATCGCTCTCGCATTTGTTTCCTTCTTCGCATCCGGTAGCCCGGCTTATCCGCAGGGAACCACGGTAGCGCAGTTGACGGGCACCGTCCTCGACGAGAGCGGCGGCGCCGTCAAGGGCGCCTCTGTTGCCCTGCACCAACCCGAAACGAACCGTTCGTATCAAACCACATCGAACGATTCAGGTTACTACGCCATCCCCAACATCCCGCCCGGAGCCTATGAACTAACGGTCTCCTTCAAAGGCTTCGCCACAAGCATTCGCAAAGGCGTGGAACTAACTGTCGGCCAATCCGCCACAATCGACGTCACACTGAAAGTCGCCACAGCCGCCGAGCAAGTGATCGTCTCCACCGAAGCTCCCTTCATCGAGCCATCTAAAACTGAGATCAGCCAGGTCATTGGCACGCAGGAAATCAATTCTCTTCCCATCAGCGGCCGCCTCTTCACCGATTTCGCGCTGCTGACGCCCGGCGTCGCCACGGGCCGCACCAGCTTGCAATCCACGATCACCGAATTCGAAGTCACGCGCGTTTCCTTCGGAGGCATGCGCGATCTCAGCAACCTCGTCACGGTCGACGGCGCAGACAACATCAACACAGCCACCGGCTCGCAACGTTCCACTCCGCCGCAAGAAGCAGTCGCTGAATTTCGAGTAGTCAACAGCAGCTTCCCCGCCGAGTATGGCCGCGCGCTCGGCGGTATCGTCAATATCGTTACAAAGTCCGGCACCAACGACTTTCACGGTTCGGTCTACGATTACCTTCAAAATAATGCGACCGACGCCCGCTCACTTTTGCAGCCCGCACCGGACGCCAACGTTCTTCGCCAGAATCAATTTGGCGGAACGCTCGGTGGTCCGATCCACAAAGACAAGACGTTCATCTTCGCGAACTACGAAGGTCAGCGCCGCGCCGAATCTCCCACATATCCCACAACCTATCTTCAACCTGTTCAGTTGCTCGATGGAACCATGACGACCAACGCTGACCTGATTAACCGCGCCAAGGCCGTGCTCGGCCTTGCCCCCGAGGGTTGTACTGTACCGCTCGCGCAATGCCCCGCGCTGACTGGGCCTCAATTTCTCAATTCCGTTCTCAAAACAAAAGACAACGACTACGGCATCGTTAAACTCGACCACCAGATCAACGCGGACAATCATTTGTCACTGCGTTACAACATTGAAGATGGACGCGACCTCAACCAACTCGTCGGCAGCACCCTTGACGGCGGTGGTATCGGCGCGCCTAGCAGCGGTCACAACGTGTTCCTCCGCGATCAATCGCTGGTGGGTACTGTCGCAACCACAATCAGCCCCGATCTCGTGAACAGCGTGCTCGTACAATATGCTCGCCGTCACTATAACTTCCCCGGCGTGACAGGCGAGCCGAACCTCGATATTCCCAACACTTTGCTCTTCGGACACAACTTCGGCGTGCTCGATGCAATCTACGAGAGCCGTTTCCAGGTATCCGACTCCCTGTCGTGGGTCAAAGGCAATCACGTTGCGAAATTTGGCGCGGATTTCAACTACGTAGACAATTTCGTCATTTGGCCCGGATTCACTCCGATGCGCATTGTGCTGCCTGGAATCAATTGCTTGGTGGATTTTGCAAACTTTGTGGCCGACTCCGCCATTCCGTCTGCGCCGGCTGACGGCCCCTGTCCTCTTGCCAGCCCTCCGTTCTTCCCAGCGGTCCCCGGTCCAAACGAGAATGATCCGTTGCAGGGAACCCCAATCGTATTTTGGGGAGCTCCCGTAGGCACCGTACAGCCGGACATCAACGGCCAACTGCCCACTCCGCCTCCGATACCAACGGACTGGAAGAACGCTTATCTGCCGTCTCAAACCAAGAATTTCTCCGAAACGCTCGCTCACAAATACTATGGCCTTTTCGCCCAGGACCAGTGGCGCTTGCGTCATAACCTGACGCTGAACTACGGCTTGCGCTGGGACTTCGAGCAGGGCTTGTGGAAACAGATCAACCCTCACTATCGTGGCTTTCAACCTCGTGTCGGGCTGGCTTGGTCACCCGATAGCAAGACTGTGGTTCGCAGCGGCTTCGGCATCTTCGACGACCGCTACAATTTGTCTTTTTTGTTTATTACGCAGCCTCAGCGCCCCGTCATTCTCCCGGGAGATCCTCCCGGCGAACTCGTTAATGGGATTCGGAAGCGATCCGAAAATGCCACCTGGGTTCTCAACCAGCTCACACCCGGTCCGGGAGGCTTTCCGGCCGCCGCCGCCGCCCAGTTGATCACTACCGGCCAAGTTCCTGACCAGTTCATCGAAGGCCCTTGCCCACCCTCGTGTACCGCAGGAGACGGCTTGGTCGATCCCCGCAGCAAGATTCCTTACTCTGAACAGGCCAACTTGGAAATCGACCGGGAAATCGGTCACGGCCTCACCGTCAGCGCCGGCTACATGTTTGTCGCCGCGCACCACCTGGTCCGTGCGGAAAATTTGAACGTGTGCCCCTTCTTCGGCGCGCCCGCGGACACCACCGTCCCGGAGGTCAGCCCCGGAAATCTTTTCACCTGCACCGCCACCCCAGCGCCTCCGGCGAACTACCCGGCAGGAAAACACTTCTTCGGCTACCCGGCTGCACCCGGCAATCCCGTGGGCGGCGGTCCTGCGTACAACAACGCCGGTCTGCTCTACTTCACCGACAATAGCGGAAATTCTGTCTATAACGGTCTTACCCTTCAGGTGATCGAGCGCTTCCGAAGAAATTTTAGCCTCGATGCCAACTACACTTTCTCTCATACGATCGATGACGGTACCTTCACCACGTTTGTCAGCACTCCACAGGACCTGTACGACCGTGCCCTGGAGCGCGCTAATTCTAACCAGGACATTCGCCACCGCTTCATCACCAACTTCACCGTGACTGCTCCCGAGGATAGCTTCCTGCGCCACTTCGCGCTCAGCAGCATCATCACCGCTCAATCCGGGCGCCCCTTCGCGATGTTCGTGGGATTCGACGCCAACGGTGACACCAATCCCGTTACCGATCGCGTTGGCAACCTCGGTAGAAACACTTATTACGGCGATCATCTCTACTCGTGGGATTTGCGCATTTCGCGCTACTTCCAGATTCGAGAGCACTACCGGCTCGATCTCATCGTGGACGCGTTCAACCTTCTGAATCGTCCGAACGTTGACGAGGTAACTTCGGTGTACGGCGCCTCTGTGATCTGCGGCAATACCGCCACTCCGAAAAATTACAAAGACGCCGCGACGCTGGCCACCCAGGCTCAGGCCATCGCTTTTGACAACGGAACGGGGCCACCCACTTGTCCGAGCCTGGCGCCGATGCCGAGTCCGCCGGTTCCGAATGCCCTCTTCGGCACGCCAAGGACCATGCTCAACCCGCGTCAGTTTCAGTTCGCGGCGAAGTTCTCGTTCTAGTTTCCTGCCGGCCGGTCCATGGACTTGGTTTTCGGGACCGGCCGGCGATTAAAAGAATATTTAGGCCCCGCCTTGTCCTGCCGTTTCTGAAAGCGTGGCCGTTGTCCTTCAGCCGTTGTCGGGAGTGCGCAAATCCGGCTCGCAGGGCTTGAATTTTCCGCGGCCTCGCAATCCCTTCAGGAGAACCAGGATTGGAAACCTTCGTATTGGTGCACGGTTCCTGGCATGACGGCTCTGCCTGGGATCCCACGATTCTCGAACTCGCAAAAGGTGAACACAAGGCGTATGCGCCCACCATCGCCGGCCATGGTAAGGGTGTTAATAAGCGCGTGAATCACGCGGACTGCGCGAAGTCGATCGTGGATTACATTGTCGGCAAAAATCTCTCAGACTTCGTTCTCGTGGGGCATAGTTTCGGTGGCACCGTGATTTCCAAAGTCGCGGAAGCAATTCCCGAACGCATCAAGCGTCTGGTCTTCTTGAATGGTTTTGTTCTTCGCGACGGACATAGTCTCAACGACGAAACCCCGCCACACTATCAGGCGCTTTTTGACAAACTCGCAGCCGAGTCTTCCGAAAATACTGTGATGATTCCTTTTCCAATCTGGCGCGAGGCGTTCATCAACGATGCGGACATGGAAGTCGCCAAATGGACCCATTCGCAGCTCTCGCCCGAACCGTATCAGCCCCTCAAAGACAAGCTCGACCTGAAAAAGTTCTACTCGCTCGCGACGCCCAGGAGTTATATCAATTGCACCGAGGACACCGCATTGCCGCAAGGTGAATGGGGCTGGCATCCGCGCATGTCGAGCCGGCTGGGACTTTACCGCCTCGTGCAAATGCCAGGCAGCCATGAAGTGATTTATACGAATCCCAAGGGCCTGGCCGCAAAAATCATCGAGGCAGGACGCGAATAAACATTTGCATGCCGAAATTAGACGCAAAACCGAATCCGCTTGAGGTCGATTTCAAGAAATCGGCCCTCCTCGTGGTCGACATGCAAAATGCCTTCGCCAGTAGGGACGGTATGCTCGATATCGCGCGAGTCGATATCACTGACGCGCCGCGCGTGATCCGCGTCGTTCGATCCGTTATCGAAGCAGCCCGTAAAAACGGCGTTGCGATAGTTTACCTTCGCATGGCCTACAAGCCAGACCTGAGCGATGCCGGTGGACCAAACTCGCCCAATTTTCACAAGGAATTGGCAATGACGCTCATGTGCTCGCGGCCGGAACTCCAAGGCAAAATCCTCACAGAGGGCACTTGGGACGCAGAAATCGTCGATGATCTCGCACCGCAACCAGGCGATCTCATCATCACCAAAACTCGATACAGCGGCTTCGCCGGCACGCCGCTCGATTCGCAGCTTCGCATGCGCGGCATCCAGTATCTTTTCTTCGCCGGAATCGCCACCAATGTCTGCGTCGAATCCACCCTGCGCGAAGCTTATTTTCACGACTACTGGCCGATCCTTCTTCGCGATGCAGCCATGCCCGCAGGGCCGTCAGCCGCTCATAAAGCAACGGTATTCAACGTAGAGTCCTTTTTCGGCTGGACAATCGCGTCCGAAGAATTGCTAAGCCATTTGAGGCCTGAAGCGACCCAGGGCTCGGCTTCGAAAAAGAGCAAAGCCGCAATTCCGTAACGCCGGTTTATCCTGAGCGTCGATGGGCTTACCCTGAGCCGCGAAGGGCGGCTCGCTGGCTCTTTTGAATTAGGTTAAGCGGCGTTCCAATATTTTCGCAGCGTGAACAGGAACCCATGTGGATAGTTGACATAGACGTCGGCGGCACACTCACCGACGGAATCTTCACAAACGGCGAGCAAGTCCTCTCAGCCAAAGTCGACACGACTCCCCACGACCTGACCGTTTGCCTCTTCGATTGTCTCGCACAAGGCGCTGCAAAACTCGGCTTTGCCGATACGCTCGAATTTCTTGAACATGTCGACCTGATTCGCTGGTCCACCACAATTACATCGAACGTCCTTGCTGAGTTGCGCGGCCCGAGAATCGGTCTCCTTGTCTCAAAGAACCACGAGAGAGATCTTTACGGAGCGGAGCCACGAAGTTCGATCCTGAACCGCCTCCTCGCCGATAAAGACATCATCGGCCTCAACGGCGCATTCGATGGCGCTCAGGTTACGAACGCGGCCCGCACTCTCCTCGAAGGCGGCGTCCGCCGAATTTGCGTCAGCCTAAAGGACAGCCACCGAAATCCAGCCGCAGAACTCGAAGTGAAATCTGCGATCGATCTGCAATACCCCGATCATTTTCTCGGTTCAGTTCCAGTTCTGGCCGGAAGCGATATCTCAAAAAGCTCCGACGACCGCACGCGGACATATTGCGCCGTAATCAACGCCTACACTCACGGCGCTCTCGCCGCCACTCTTTTCAAAGCCGAAGACGAGCTGCGCCAATCCTCTCAATACGCCGGAACATTTCTCGTCAGCCACATCAACGGCGGCGTCGCAGGCATCGCCAAGACCAAAGCGATCGACACGATCGAATCGGGCCCGATACTCGGCATCCACGCCAGCGTATTTTTCGCCCAGCTCTATAGCCTGAAAGACGTCGTCGCGATGGACATCGGCGGCACCACCGCAAAAATAAGCGTCTTGAAAAAAGGGCTACCCATCAATCGCAAGCCCTCCGACTTCTTCGGCATCCCCGTCGAAATTTCGCTTCCCGATTTGCGCTCGATTGCCCTCGGCGGCGGCAGCGTCGTGAAACTAAGCGGCGCAGGAAACCCAAGAATCGAACTGGGCCCAGAAAGCATGGGCTCGTTTCCAGGTCCCGCGTGTTACGCGCTAGGCGGCGATCAGCCCACGCTCACCGACGCGTTCGTCACCGCCGGTCTGATCAATCCAGAATTTTTTCTCGGAGGCGCAAAGCCTCTCGACCGCGCTCTGGCGCAATCCGTCATCGAGAATCAAGTAGCAAAGCCGATGAACATTTCGGTTGATGAAGCGTGCCGCCTGATTATCAGCCGCGCTTTCGAACTGGTTGCCGATCTCATCGCCACCGCCGCGAAGGATTTGAAGCAAGACCTCGCGAAGCACACGCTCTTCGCGTATGGCGGCAACGGCAGCCTCTTCGCGTGCGGCGTAGCAGAAAAAGCGGGAATCAAAAACGTGCAACTCTTCGCCCTCGGCCCAGTCTTCAGCGCGTTCGGCTCGTCAGTCTCCGATATTTGCCACGTTTATGAACGCGGCCTCGCGCAAATCGCAACCTCCGATGAACGTGCCAGCAGTTTGCGAACAATCCTCGAAGACATAAAAGCTGAAGGCATCAAAGACTTGCTGGGCGAAGGAATCAAACCAGGAGGCCTCACATACGAGATTGAAATCGAAGCGTCCGGAAGCGCGCGCAATTCGATCGCAATTCCCTGCTCTGAATCAATTCTCGCCAACCCGAAAGAATTACAAACCGCACTTGTATCAGCGTTCGGAAGCGGAGCAAGCTCAAGCGCAAAAGACATCTCCCTCGAATTGATGCGAGTGCGCGTGAAGAAACCAATGTCAAAACCGCACGTAGCAGAGCGCGCGCTTAAATCCGAAGACTCGTCGCACGCGAAAACTGGAACGCGAAAGATTCTTGGGGGCAGCAGCAGCGGCGACGCGCAAGTCTATCGCTGGGAAGCGCTTGAGCCGGGCAATCGCGTTCTTGGCCCGGCGATTCTCGAGGGCATCAACACAACTTATTTTGTTCCTGAAGGTTGGACGATGTTTGTGGATCGGTTTGGCAACGGCGCGCTGACCAAGCGCTGAAAGTGACTCGCGATTGGAGAGTCGAATTTCCAGTTTCTAGGGTCGTTTTACCGCCGATTAGAATTTCGTATGCTTTTGATTCTGTGGGGCTTGTGAGAACTTTTAATCGCGTTACCGTAGATTAGAAATGCCCTGAAACTGCAACCTCCGGCGAGAGGAGATCGCACATGTCCTTAGAAGCCAAAAACCGGCTGCGGGTCACTGAGTATCTTGACCTGGATCTGGACCGGGAGCAGTGGCTGTGTAACCGCTGCGGGCACGCGATTGGGCCGGCACGCGAAAACTACAAGCGCGGCTGTCTGCTGTACGATCGCGACCCGCGGGAAATTCATCCGCCGCTGGTGCCCGGGGCGTTCAGTTTTTCGCCCGACCCGCTCTGGGTGCGCATCGTGGAATTTTATTGTCCGGGTTGCGGGACTCAAGTCGAGACCGAGTATCTGCCTCCGGGCCATCCCATCACGCCTGATATCGAGATCGATTTGGATAGCTTGAAAGAACGCCTTAGCAAGGGCGAGTTTGTGATTCGCGAGCAGAGGATTGAGGTAGCCGAATGAATTCGATTGATATCGATGTCGGCGGGACCTTCACCGATCTCGTTCTGAATTTCGACGGCAAGGCGCTCATCAAAAAGACGCCTACGACTCCCTACGATCTCTCCGTGTGCTTTTCGCGCGTGATTGAGGAAGGGGCGGCCGCTCTGGGAATGAAGACCGATCAGCTTCTTCCCGCCATCGACATGATCCGCTACTCGACGACGATCGCGATGAACCGGCTCATCGAGAAGAAAGGCCCTCGCCTCGGATTGATCACGACGGAAGGGCACGAGGACGTGGTTCTGATTGGTCGCGGCGCGCAGTGGATTGACGGAACGCGCGTACAGGAGCGCCGCAACCTTGCAATACAGAAAAAGCCGGAACCGCTCATCCCTCGCGACATGATCGTGGGCGTGAAGGAGCGAGTGGATTCGCGCGGCAAAATCATTCGGCCGCTCGATGAAAATGATGTGCGCGAAAAGGTTCGCTACCTCGTGAGCCGCGGGGCGCGCGGGTTCGTTGTTTCGCTTCTTTGGGGTTTTCTTAATTCCGCTCACGAACGACGCGTGAAAGAAATCATTCGCGACGAATACAAGGAGTTTCACATCGGGTATTTGCCGGTTGTCCTTGCCGGACAAGTGGTCGGAAAACTCGGCGAATACGAGCGGACGCTTGCTGCAATCCTCGACGCTTATTTGCAGCGTTCGATGCAAATCGAGCTTTCCGCCATGTGGGATAAGTTGCGCGAGCGAGGCTATACAAAGCCGCTCCTGATGATTCAGAGTTCCGGCGGGATCGCGGAAGTTTTTCGCACGACTGCCTGCAGAACATTCAATAGCGGGCCCGTTTCCGGCTTGATGGGCGCGCATCACGTGGCGAAACCGCTCGGCTACCAGAACGTGGTGATGACAGACATGGGCGGGACGAGCTTCGACGTAGGTCTCGTGGTGAAAGACAGCGTGAGGAGCTACGACTTTCGCCCAATCATCGATCGCTGGATGGTGGGCATCACGATGATCAAGACACTTTCGGTGGGTGCCGGGGGCGGATCGATCGCTTCGATCAATCCCCTTCTGCAGAATCAACTGCAAGTGGGTCCGCGCAGCGCCGGCTCGATGCCTGGCCCCGCATGCTTCAGCCTGGGCGGCACGGAGCCGACTGTTACCGATGCGGACGTGGTGCTTGGTTACATCAATCCCGGGTATTACTCGGGCGGGCGGATGAAGCTCGACAAGAATCGCGCAATCGCCGCCGTGCGCGACAAGATTGCGAAGCCTTTCGGCATTTCGGTGGAAGAGGCCGCGATGCTGATTCGCAAGATCGTCAACGGCAACATGGCGTCTGCGATCATGAAAGAGGTTCATCTGCGCGGGTACAGCCCTGAAGATTTTATTTTATTTGTTGGCGGCGGGGCCGGCGCGACGCATGCCGAAGGTTATAAGGCCGATATCAAGAAAGCTGTGACGTTTCCTTTCTCGCCGGTGTTCTGCGCGTTCGGCTCTTCGACGATGGACATCATGCATGTTTATGAAGTGTCGAAGAAGCTGACGTTGATGTCGCCGGGCACGCAGGAGCTGACTCAGGAGTTTGCCGTGTTCAATCGCACGGTGGAAGAACTACTCGAACAGGCGCGCAAGGATTTAATTGCAGATGGGCTGAATCCGAGCACGGCGTCGTTTGTGCTCGAGCTCGACATGCTTTATGGCGGGCAATTCCACGTGAAGCGGGCGCTCTCGCCCCGTCTGGCACTGCATTCAACCGAGGATGTCGCCGCAATTTGCGAGGCATTCAAGAAAGAATTCAGCGAAGCGTTCAGCCCGTTTGTGGTGAATCCTGAGGGTGGAGTTTTTGTCGATAGCTTCATTCTCAAAGCCATCGTTCCGGTGCAGCAGATCGATCTGCCCAAGATGCCGCTCGAAGGCCATGATCCATCGGGCGCGCGAAAAGGCGAGCGGCCGGCATATTGGGCGGACGCGAAGGACTTTCGTCCTACGCCCATCTACGCGTACGAAATGCTGAAGCCCGGAAACCGGCTGGAGGGCCCGGCAATTCTCGAAGGCGAATACACCACTGTGGTGGTGCCGCCTGCGATGAAGTTTTCGATTGATGAACGAGGACTCGGCATTCTGGAAAGCTGAGCCCGCGGCAGTTTGGAAAAAGACCTCAAGGAGATCTAATGCCGATTCCGAGTACGGCTGAGAAGCTTGCATGGCTGAAGCCAGCGCCCGCCACCGCCTTCGAGAAAGAATGCGCCGCGAAAGTTCAGGCCGGCGACTATGAAATTGGCGTTCAGATCACGAACGACATTCTCGACGAAGCGATGGAAGTATTCGTCCGGTCGTCCCGCAGTTATTTCGGGGTGTCCGGCGATTCGATGGTGGCCATTTTTACAGCTTACGGCGATCTGGTGAACGCTTCGTGCGGAACGTATCTCCACGCGATCATTCAGCCGATCGTGATCAAATTCATTCAGAAGTATTACGCGGAAAACCCCGGAGTGCGCGAAGGAGACATCTGGTACACGAATGACGCGCTTTACGGCGGCATTCACAACCCCGATCAGGTGGCGCTGATGCCGATTTTTCACAAGGGCAGGCTCTTGGCCTGGGCATCGGCCGCTTTGCACACCACTGAAACCGGAGCCATCGAGCCGGGCGGTATGCCTGTGAGCGCGAAGTCGAGATTCGATGAAGGCCTCAATATGCCGCCGATCAAAATCGGCGAGAATTTCGAGCTTCGTAACGATTTCCTCGAGTTCTACACTGTGTATGGCCTGCGCGCGCCCGCAATGTTTATCTCCGATCTTCGCGCGCGGTGCACCACTGCTGACCGCGTCCGAGTGCGGCTACTCGAACTTGCCGATAAGCGCGGAGGCGAATTCGTGGTCGGGCTGCTGCGCAAAATGTCGGACACAGCGGAGGCCGGCGCACGGCAGAAGGTCAAAGCGCTGCCCGACGGCAAGTTTCGCACGGTTGTTTTCAATGACGCGATCGGCTGGACGCCTGCATTGGTCCGCGCTTGTTATCTAACACTGATAAAGAAGGGCGAGACGCTGACGTTCGATTTCGAAGGAACGTCGCCGGAAAATCCGTCGTCGTACAACGTCCATCCGCAGGCCGTGGTGGGCCACATCGCGAATTTCATGTACGAGTACGTGTTTCACGATTTGCCGATTTGCAGCTCCACGTTTGCGCCGATTGATTTCGTTTTCCCGGAAGGGATTATTTTGAATCCGGGACGGATGGCGGCGACGAGTTGCTGCGTCTATATCGGCATGCAGTGCCGCTGCGCTACCCACAATAGTTTTGCGAAAATGACTTTTTCGAGCGCAGGGTTATGGCGGCAGGTGGCCGCATCTCCCGGCAGCCAGCACACGGCGCAGATTTGCGCGGGGCATTCGCAATGGAATCTCGCGGTGTCGGATGTGCTTTCGTTTTCGCTCAACACGCAGGGGCAGGGCGGCCGCGCGTCGAACGACGGAATGGATGCGTACGGTTTCGCTTGGTGCGCTTTTGGACGCGCGCCGGATTCCGAGCAGGTGGAAAGCGAGTTGCCCGTTACGGTTACGCTTTCACAACACTGGAAGGATTCGTCGGGACCCGGGAGGCATCGCGGCGGCTCGGGCGGGGTGCAGCAATGGATGATTCACAAGGTGCCAAATCTCGTCTCGCTGTGCATGGGCAACGGAAGCAAAGTGCCGCTGGGCCAGCCGCTTTTCGGAGGCTACGCGTCTGCGCCAATTCCTGGTATCAGCGTACGCAAGGCGGATTTGCTGAAGCAAATGGAAGCGGGAAATTCGAAACTTTCGATGGACAGTCGCGACATTCTCGAGAACAAAACCGTGCACGGCGACTGGACATTCGAATTAATCGCGCGAACACCGAAGCTCTATGAAGAGGGCGATCTGCTGTTCGGGTTCAGCGGAGGAGGGCCGGGCTATGGCGATCCACTCGAACGGGATGCCGCCGAAGTGCTGGAGGATTTGAAGAAGAAAATCGTTTCCGATTGGACTGCTCGGAACATTTATCACGTCGCGTACGATCCGGGACGCAACAAGCTCGACGCGGAAAAGACAAAGCAGCAACGAGAAACTGAACGCAAGAACCGGCTGGCGCGCGGGAAGAGCTTCGACGAGTTTCAGAAGGAGTGGAGCAAGCAAAGCCCACCGCAGGATATTTTGCAGTTTTACGGGCGCTGGCCGGATGCCAAATCCCTCGGGCCGATTTTCAGACAATAGCCGGCTGACATCGAGGCTGTTCGCGGGCCTTCTTTTTAGCGACTAAACAACGACAGGTCCTCACGTGAACGAACAACTCACTCCGCGGCAAATGATAAAGGGCCTGCTGCAGGGCAATCGGCAGGCGCGCCCGCTGATCGTTCCCATCGTATTTGCTCTGGGCGCAAGAATTGAAAACCTGTCATACCGGGCGTATCTCGACAATCCCACGAAAATCTCTAATGCCCTTCGACAGATTCGCACGCAATTCAGAACGGATGGCGTATCGTGCTATTTCGATTCGCTTCTCGAAGCGGAAGCGCTTGGCGGCGGGCCGGAGTGGGACGAGTCGAATCAGGCTCGCAGTATTTGGTGGCCCGAATCTGCGCAGAAGGGAGAATTGCCTGCCCGCTTGCGATCCCCTGAAGAGGCTGCCAATAGTCCGCGTGTGAGAGCTGCCGTCGAGGTGATTCGCCGCCTAAATTCTCTGCTGCGCGACGAACCGTTACTTATGGCAGGCGTGTCGGGACCATTCACGCTTGCTGCGCGGCTGACCGGGATCGATCCTGGCGCGATGCGTCAAGGGCAAGCACCGTCTGAACCCGTGCTGGAAGTGGCTGCGGCTGTAATCATCAAGATTACTTCTGCTTTGGTGGAAGCGGGCGCGAATTTGATTTTTATTCGCGAGGACGTTGTGCCACCGCTGTCACCTAACAAATGCCAGAATTGGGCTTCGCTGCTTGCGCCGCTTTTCAACATCGTACGTTTCTATGAAGCGCTGCCCGTTCTACAAATTTCGGGTGAGTCAGCGACGGCGGCAAATGTCGAAGTGATATTGCAGCAATCCTGGGATGCGGTTCTCTGTTCCGCTTCTGAAGAATTTATCGCGCGTGCACACGGGAATGGTGAGAATCTCATCTTCGGCTGCTCCGTACCGCTCCAAGCTCTGGAGGCGAGCGATTCCAGCGGAGCGGGTTGTCTAGAACTTTCAGGCATCAAGCCGGCTTTGGTGACAACTGATGGAGACGTGCCTGCGACAGCCGATTTGAAACGCCTGATGAGCGTTCTTGATTCGATTGCTCGCCGCACTTAGACCGGCTGCCGTCAAGTTTGCGACGTGAGAAGCGCGTAATAGAATTGGAGTGATGAAAATTCTGCGATGGCGAAGCCAATTGTGAGTGATACGCGGCCAGCGACGGGTGCTTTGGAAAAACCGAGCCGCGGAGTAAGGCACGTGCGGCTTCGCACTTCGGGCGCGTCCGTAGAGCGGCGCCCGGACGGCTCGGTGTTGGTGCGCCCCGATGAGCCGCTTGGGCCATATCCGAGGGTTCTCACCGATCGTGTTATTGAATGGGCCGAAATCGCGCCTAATCGAATTTGTGCTGCGAAGCGCGAGAAGAATGGCGGCTGGCGGTCGCTTACCTACTCGCAGGTCTATGCAGCGGTGCGGAGTATCGCGCAAGCGCTGCTCGATCGCGGGCTCAGCGTCGAGCGGCCCGTGGCAATACTCTCTGAAAATGATCTTGAGCACTTGCTGCTGATGCTGGCAGGGCAACACGCGGGCATTCCCACAGCGCATATTTCTCCAGTGTATTCGCTCGTGTCGAAGGATCTCGCGCAGCTGCGACATTGTCTTGGACTTCTAACGCCTGGCATGGTGTTTGTGTCGGACGGAGAAAAATACCGGCGAGCGATAGAAGTTGCGGTGGGCGATGAAATCGAGCTTGTCGTTGCGTCATCACCACCGGAATTTCGCAAAGTGACACGATTC
>Ga0210401_10000537_pt1 | contig 46150 bp, 47 predicted proteins | sample IncBWH32MmetaG_FD_150866 | JGI IMG/M metagenome (GOLD analysis project Ga0210401, IMG submission 150866) | Forest soil microbial communities from Barre Woods Harvard Forest LTER site, Petersham, Massachusetts, United States - Inc-BW-H-32-M | ecosystem: Environmental > Terrestrial > Soil >...
GTTTGCCCAGAGCGATCTCGTGTTCGAGCGAATAGAAATTCAGTCCGTGCCCAACGCTGCGATTTCCGATGGCGTTGACGTCCGCTTCGCTTCCAGCCTTCACTTTCGCGTCGGTCGGCTGCTGAATGATCGGTTGGTCCGCCTGCTGGACGCTGCCTTGCTGTTGCGAGTCGGGCTGCTGCCCAGGCTGAGTCGTCTGTTGCGGGGGCGTCTGCTGCGACGGTGTCGAGGGTGATTGCTGGGTGGACTGCGGAGCGGATTGCTGCTGCCCCTGCTGGGGCGCGCTCGCCGCGCTGGTGGACGTGATCAGCGAGGCCGCGACAATCAAGGCTCCTAGCTGCACCGCCAAGTTCGTCTTCATGGGTTACCTCCGGCGGATTCTGCACGGATTATACACCCCCACCGGCAGCACCCTGCTGAATTCTTTGATGCAAATAGAGGGGAATAGTTGGCTTCGCCAGGCGAAAAAGGGGCGTCCAGTTCCCCTAAGAAGCCTTCGCGCTCGAAGGGTGCCGCCGAGGCGCAAAGCCCTGCTAGTGAGCGTGCCAGCGTTCGCCGCGGGAACACCCCAGCGCTGCTGTATTGACGGGCCTCCCGATTCTGTCTACATTCATATTGTGCCCGCCCGTAAGATACAAGTCGGCCAGGTGTGGAAGAAAGACGACACCGGCGAATCCTATTTGGTTACTAAGATTTACAACGAAGCCCTGGCTACCTACGCCGTCCTGCGCAAAGCGGGCGCCGAAAACGAGCGCGCCGAAAAAGTAAAAGTTGACCGCAAGGGCCCCACAAACGACCTCCCGGGCTTCACCTACACGCAAGAATCTGACGACTTCTAGGCCATGAGCCTCTGGTCTTGGCGGCAACCCGACGACGCACGCAGGGCTCCTCGCTCATCTTCTAACCTAAACCGACCGGACCGGCAATTTCACCACGTCATTGATCTGCAAGACCTCCTTTAGCACGAAGCCTTCCGCATATTTCACGCCGATAAGCCGCCCGTAATAATGCGCGATCGAATTCATCCGCCCTTCGAGTTCATCCAGCGGCAAAACTACCTTTGACCGCTTCTCTTTCTTCGGCGGGTTGAACTGCGATGCATACGCCAGGATTGCGCGCTTCCGCCGCTCGAACTGTTTCGTGATGTCCACGCAAAACGTCGGCCGCACGAAATCGTATGCCGCCGCGTACAAAATCTTGAATGGCCGGAACGCTTCGCCACCCAGCGGATAATTCTTTAGGCCGGCGACAAAGCATGCTTCGTAGCCGAGCATCGCCGCCGTGTAATGGTCCGGGTGTCGGCCTTCCCAGTAGGGGAGTATCACCGTGTGCGGCTGAAGTTCGCGAATCACCTCCGCGATCGCCATTTTGTACTCCTCGCGCATCTCCAGACGTGCGTCGGGAAGGCCTAGATTGCGCCGTACCGTCGCCCGCAAAATCTTTCCCGCGTGTGCCGCTTCGCGCAGCCGAATCTCCGGCGTCCCGCGCGAACCCGTCTCACCACGCGTCAAATCCAGGATTCCCGTGCGGTATCCCGCTTCCGCCATGGCCAGCAAAGTCCCGCCGCTGGTCAGCTCCGCGTCGTCCGGATGCGCCGCAATCGTCAGCAAATCCACTTTCATGCCGCCTCCCATAAATTGCCTTCGATTCTAACAGGCAAGCTTCGTAGCTTCCTCAGCCTCCTTCGCTTCTTCTAATACCTTGCCAAGCTTTATTTCCTCGGCTTCGTCGTGCCTGTCTGAGATTTCCAGAATCTTTGTAGGTCGTGGCTTCCGCCGCGAGAGCAACGTGGCAACCTCCAGTGCGCGGCTTAGCCGCTGAAGTACCGAATTCGTGGTCTGTCACGCAGACTCCTCCACCTCCTTTACCTCCTGTCTTCCTTCCATTCCTCAACCTCGTTTCGCCCCCAGACGCAAAGTGTTAAGGTGAAGCTCCTCAGTCAGGAGGGAACTCGCAATGCCCGGTAACCTGCTAGCAGGTCAGGTTGCTCTGATAACCGGTGCCGCAAAACGCATCGGCCGCAGCATCGCTCTGCGCTTGGCGGCCGACGGCGCGGACATCGTCGTGAACTACGCCACCTCGAAGCCGGAAGCCGACACGCTCTTGGCTGAAATCAAGTCCGCCGGCCGCCGGGCCATTGCCGTGCAAGCGGACGTCTCACATCGCTTGGACGTCCAAAAATTATTTTCCGCCGCCGAAAACGAATTCGGCCGTCTCGACATACTCGTCAATAACGCCGGTACGTTCTTCCCCGCAAAGTTCGAGGAGCTGACCGAAGAGCAGTGGGACCACATCCTTAACGTAAACCTCAAATCCCAATTTCTCTGTGCGCAGTCCGCCGCGCCTATCATGAAGCGGCAAGGTCGCGGGCGCATCATCAATCTCTCATCGCTGGGCGGCTTGCTCGCCTGGCCTGCCTACACGCATTACTGCGTTTCGAAAGCCGGCTCGATCATGCTCACGCGCTGCCTCGCCCGCGCTCTGGGTCCGGAAATCTTGGTCAATAGCGTCGCGCCCGGCACGATCCAGTTTCCCGGCGAGCCGCCCGACCAAGAGTACATTCGCCGCGTTCCCCTGCATCACACCGGGACCGGCGCCGACATCGCCCAAGCAGTCGCCTACCTGGCCACCGCCGATTTCGTCACCGGCCAAATCCTAGTGGTGGACGGCGGCCGCTCCCTCGTCTAGCGCCGTTCAATTGCCTGCCAGCCAGCATTTCCCCTCCACTTTTACAGCGTTCGCTTGACTAAGAGTTCGCCATTGCGCAGGTACCATGATCCGTACTGATTCGTTAAAGAGACAAAGCCGATTCAAGCAAGAATCATCGGAGACATTCGTGAAACGTGTCACAGTCGTCGCAGGTAGCCTTGCATTCTTGCTCACCGCCGTTAGGTGCGGAGCGCAGCAAACCCCGAAGCAAAGCTCGCCGCCGAACGCCGCATCCGCAGCGAACCCTTCCGGTGGAGGCGGCGATGTCAACGCCACCATGAAGAACGTGAACTACCACCTCACCGATAAAATCATCGTTCACATTGTTTCGCTAAAAGGCAAGCTGACGCCGAAGGCCGATCAAATCGTCGCCTTCGATGATCGACAATCGTTCGGCATCGACGTGGACTCCGCAAGCGTAACGCTCAACACCACGTCCCTCACCAATGATCTCAACGATTATGTGTTCGCCAAGCCGGACGCTCCGTTCAAGAAATTAGCGGCAACCATTGAAGGAGATCAACTCACCGTCAAGGGACTGCTCGTCAGCAAAGGCGGCATCCCGTTCTCAACAACGGGCACGCTTGCGGTTACTCCCGAGGGAATGATTCGCGTCCACACCACGAAAGTGGAAGCCCTTCATCTGCCGGTGAAGGGCCTGATGGACATGCTCGGCCTGGATACCTCGAAGCTTGTCGACACCAACAAGGTCGAAGGTGTTTCGGTGGACAAGAATGATTTAATCCTGGACCCACAGGTGCTTTTGCCTCCGCCGCAATTGCGCGGCCGGCTAACCAGCATCAAGATTGAAGACGGCCAGATCGCGCTGGCATTTGCTGGTAAGGAGGAGAGGGGAAGCCAGCAGCCGCTGCCGAATCCCTGCGGGGCGCGGAATTACCTGCAATTCCAGGGCGGCACGGTGCGTTTCGGCAAGCTGACCATGGACCAGACGGACCTGGTCCTGCTCGACATGCAGCCTGGCGACCCTTTCGATTTCGCGATGGATCATTACAAGGAACAACTCGCGGCAGGGTTCTCAAAAATGACGCAGCAAGGCGGCCTCTGCGTGTACCTTCCGGACTACGGCAAGATCAACAGGCATGCTGCGCGCCGTCGTAGCTGAAGGGTTGTTCGAGAAAGATTCATCGTGCATGGCGGTCAGCGTAGGGGCTGCTTGCTGCGCCCGGTTCACGCCGCCGATTTGCAGGACATCACTCTAAGAAGTGACCGGGTTAGGTTTCTCGCTGTTGATGCCCAAATCGGCGATCGCTTTTTCGATTACATATCTCTCGATTTTCCCATCGAGGAAAAGTTCGTTCAATGCAGCCAACGTGATGAACCGCGAATCCACCTCGAAGAAATCGCGCAGAGATGCGCGGCCTTCGCTGCGTCCGAAGCCGTCCGTGCCAAGAGTAGCCATTCGCCGCGGAATCCACTGACTGATCATGCTCGGCAAGGTCTTCAGATAATCCGTCGCGGCTACCAGCACTCCCGGCGCATCGGCAAGACATGCGGTGACATACGGCACGCGCGGATTCTGGCCGGGATGCAAACGATTCCAGCGATCCGTCTCGATCCCGTCGCTGTAAAGCGCCTTGTAACTCGTCACGCTCCACACGTCCGCGGCCACGCCATATTTCTCCGCAAGTATCTCCTGCGCGCGGAGCGCTTCATTCAATATCGCCCCGCTGCCAAATAGCTGCGCGCGCAGCTTCGGATCGCCATTCGTTGCAGCGCGGAACTTATACATCCCCTTCAGAATTCCTTCGCGCACGTCTCCGGGCATTTCCGGCATCGCGTAAGGTTCATTCATCACCGTGATGTAATAGAAGATGCTTTCGCCTTCCTTGTACATGCGGCGGATGCCGTCCTGGATAATCACCGCGAGTTCGTAAGCGAATGCGGGATCGTATGCGCGCAGATTCGGCACCGGCAGCGCCAGCACCTGGCTGTTGCCGTCCTGGTGCTGCAAACCTTCGCCTGCGAGCGTCGTACGGCCCGACGTTCCTCCGAGCAGGAAGCCGCGAACGCGCATGTCCGCCGCCGCCCAGATAAAGTCGGCGATGCGCTGAAATCCGAACATCGAGTAGTAAATGAAAAAGGGAATCGTGTTGATACCGTGCGTCGCGTAGGCTGTCCCGGCGGCGATGAACGAAGCCATCGAGCCCGCTTCGGTAATTCCTTCCTCCAGAATCTGCCCGTCCTTGGCTTCCTTGTAATAAAGCAACGTGTTCACGTCCACCGGCTCGTAACGCTGCCCGACGCTCGAATAAATTCCGACGGTGCGGAATAGCGATTCCATGCCGAACGTTCGCGCTTCGTCAGGAACGATGGGCACGATCAGTTTCCCCATCTCTGGATCGCGCAGCATCTTGCGCAAGATTCCGACGAACGCCATCGTCGTCGAAACTTCCCGGCCTTCGCTGCCGGTGAGAAACTCGTTGAACAATTCGTCGTAGTCCGCCACCAGGGGCTTAGCTCGCACGCTTCGCTGCGGTACGTAACCACCCAATTCTTCACGCCGCGCGCGCAAATACTGGGCCTCTTCGCTATTTTCCGCCGGGCGATAGAAGGGAACTTCCGCGCACTGCTCGTCGGTCAATGGAATGTCGAACCGGCTGCGGAACTCGCGCAGTTCTTCCTCGTTCAGTTTTTTCTGCTGGTGCGTGACGTTCTTGCCTTCGCCCGCTTCTCCCAGTCCGTAACCCTTAATCGTCCGCGCCAAAATCACCGTCGGTGCGCCCTTGTGCTCCACCGCGGACTTGTAAGCGGCGTAGACTTTCCGCGGATCATGTCCGCCCAGTCGCAACCGGCGCAACTCCTCATCCGAAAGCGGCTCGACCAGATGCAGCAGCCGCGGGTCGGAGCCGAAGAAATGTTCGCGTACGTACGCGCCGGACGACACCACCAGCTTCTGATACTCGCCGTCCACCAGTTCGCCCATGCGCTTGACCAACAGGCCTTCGGTATCCCGATCGAGGATCGAATCCCACTCCGTTCCCCACAGAACCTTGATCACGTTCCAGCCGGCGCCGCGGAACGCGGACTCCAGCTCTTGAATAATCTGCCCGTTTCCACGCACCGGCCCATCCAGCCGCTGCAAGTTGCAATTAATCACGAAAATCAGGTTGTCGAGTTTTTCGCGCGCGGCCAAAGTGATCGCGCCCAGCGATTCCGGCTCGTCCGTTTCGCCGTCTCCTAGGAAGGCCCAAACTTTCGCGTCCGTCACTGGCTTGATTCCACGATCTTCCAGATAACGGTTGTAGCGCGCCTGATAAATGGCCATAAGCGGGCTGAGGCCCATCGAAACGGTGGGGAATTCCCAGAAGTCGGGCATGAGCCAGGGATGAGGATAAGAAGAAAGTCCGCCGCCAGGCTTCAGTTCTCGCCGAAAGTTCTCGAGCTTCGCTGCAGAAAGACGTCCTTCAAGGAAAGCGCGCGCGTAAATTCCAGGCGCGGCGTGACCCTGGAAATAAACAGTGTCGCCTTCGAACGCAGGCGTGCGTGCGCGGAAGAAATGATTGAAACCCACTTCATAAAGCGTCGCAGCGGAAGCATAAGTCGAGATGTGGCCGCCGATGTTGTGCTCTTCGCGATTGGCGCGCACGACCATGGCGATCGCATTCCAGCGCACCAGGCTCTTGATTCGCCGCTCGAGTTGCTGATCGCCGGGAAATGCCGGCTGCAAGCTGTGGGGAATGGTGTTGACGTAAGGAGTCTTCGCGGTAAAAGGAATTTCGATCCCTACCACTTTTGCGTGTGCGCGCAGGCGTTCCAGAATGTAGGAAGCAACGTCGGGACCGCTCGACTGCAAAACCGAATCCAGCGACTCAAGCCACTCTTGGATTTCCGAAGGGTCTAGCCCCTGCAGCGGTACGCTAAGTTCGTTATCCATGTTTTCGCTTGGCCCTCTTCTCGCTCAGTGCGAAAGCCCGTCACCTCCAACGGTGCGCGCTCCACGATTTCTCTTTTACTAGAATACACCTCAACCACAGCTTGCGCACATCCTCTTAAGGACTAACTTTCGTGACGCTTCAGCGCAGCGATTCACTTTTGTGAAGGCTGACTGGGCCTATGGGGTCGCCTCCGTCGCGGCAATGTGCTCCCGCGCCAGCTTCGCGATGAACTCCCGATCCGCAGGCAGGAAATTCAACTCGGCAAGCGACGACGGCGCCCGCCACTCCATGGTCTCAAATACAATGTTCCGAATCTTGCCCGCGTCCACCTTGGCCGCCAGGAAAATCAACTCGATCGACTCGCTCAGCTCTGCGTAACGATGCCGCGTGCGAAATACTTCGGTGCCAACTTCCGCATTCACGCCCAGCTCTTCGCGCAATTCCCGAGCGAGCCCCTGTGCCGGCGTCTCGCCCGTCTGCAATTTGCCGCCAGGAAACTCCCACATCAATCCCAACGTATCCCCGCGCCGCCGCTGGCAAACCAGCAGTTTTCCCTCCCACTCAATCAGCGCCGCCACAACCACGATCATCGTTGCTCCCGGTTCCCTGTCAGCTTCAATCCATACAGCACTGTGTCGTTCGGCCCAGGTTTTCTCGGATGCGTCCTCAGCGTCTGTGCGGTCAAATTCGTTGTCGCACGAATTCTCCGTGCCCTCCGCAGTTCCTCTGCTCTCTCTCTGTCTCTCTCTGTGTGTGTCAAATCTGTGGTCGCGCGGTCGAGCACAACTAATGATTCCCGTGCCATTCCCGTATTACCCGAGACAATTCGGCAGCACCGCGCATCAAAGGCGGCCCAGGGGTATTCAACAACTCATCTCGGACCACTATCACGCGTCTATTCTTCACCGCCGGCACACGCTGCCAAGCCGGATTACGCAAAGCGGTCTCCGCCTTGGCGCGGTCCCCAGCAGCGGCCCACGCCAATATGATAATGTCCGGCTTCGCCCGCGCGACCTCCTGATCACTCACTCGCGCGCCGGCCTGAACAACCATTCCGCCGCCCGCAATCTCCACCAACTCCGCCACCCAAGGAGGAGAACTAATCCGTGGATTCGGCCAAGCCTCGCAGTAAATCCTAGGCCGCGAGTGTCGACCGAAACGCCGAGTCCGCCGCGCCACGCCATCGAACGTCCTGCGCATCCTTCGTATCAACCGCTGCGCACTTCGCCCGCGGCCGACAAGCCGCCCAAGCGCCTGCACATCGTTTTCGATATCCGCCAAAGACCGCGGATTGATAGCCAGAAACGCGACGGGCTGCTCTAGTATTTTCGCCACAGCTTCCGCTGCGAAGGGCACCGAACCGATCAACAAAGTCGGCCGCAGCTTCATCACTTCCCGAATATCCAACTTCCAGCAATCGCCCACCGTGGGCCGCGATCCCACATCGGCCACGTCCTTGCACCAGCGGCTCACGCCGGCAAGCTCACGCCCCGCCCCAAGCTCGAGCAAAATCGACGTCACACTAGGCGCAAGCGAAACGATTCTCATCCGGTTGGAAGTCTTGCGCGCCATGATGAAGGCAATTCTACGTCCGCGTACTGTCAATCAGGAAACGCAGCCCTCAAAGAAAAACGCGCCGGAGAGCATCACTCCCCGGCGCGTCGAATTTGATCGGCAGCGCCAAAAATCCTGAAGCTGCTTCGGTTGATGTCGACTTACTGCGCAGCCTCCACCTTCTTCAGGCTCGGCTTCGGGATCTGCCACAAAATCCCGGAGTCGTCGGCGTTGTGCGGATAGAACTGCGTCGAGGTCTTGTTGGTCGGCAGCAGCACGATGTCCGCGCGGCGGTTGTAAGCGTACCAATCGCCGGTTACGTTGCGCAGACGCACCTTAGGCGGCGTGTTCGGGTTGGTCTCTTCCAGGGTCTTCACTTCTTTTCTGTCCATCGGACGGTCCTTACCGTAGGCCGCCGTCTGGATCTTGTCCGCTCCAATTCCCTGGTCCACGAGGTATTGCTTGATCCGCTCGACGCGCCGTTCGCTCAAATCCTGGTTGTGAGGCTTCGAGCCGCGTATATCCGCGTGAGCTTCAACAGAGAGCTTCGCATCCGGATCGTACTCGAGATACTTTTTGAATCCGGCCGCAAGCGTCGCGAGATCAAGCTGTTGGCTCTTGACCAAGCCGACTTGCGGGTTCTTCTTATCTGGATAATCGGTTGGATAGAACACGCTCTGCAGCACGACTTCGGGGATCGGCTCGATCGAACCGGTTACGTGCACCGACGCCGTCTGTGTGGTCGACCCTCCGCAAACGTTCGTGGCCGTCAGCGAGTAGTTCTTGCTTTCATCTACTGGACCGATGTCGGTCTTCGTGGGATCGGCCTTCACTTGCTGGCTGCCGTTCAGATCCACTTTGCCGATGGGGTCCAAATTCGCGGAGTCCGCATTCGAAGTGGTCCAGGTCAGCGTGCCGGAATCATCGGTGATGACTTTGTCGCCGATCTTGCGATAGTGCAATTCGTTGGGGTTCGCCGTCAGGCTCGCCACCACCGTCGTGTTTACATTCACGGTTTCGGTTCCGTTCACCTTACCGCCGGGTCCCGCCGCCGTCATCGTGTAGGTGGTCGTCGCGTGCGGTGACACTGACTGCGTTCCACTGCTGGCGACGTTGCCAACACCATTGTCAATGCTCACGTCGACAGCATCGGTGGTTTGCCACTGCAGGTCGGTGGACTGGCCGCAATTGATATTTGCGCTGCTGTTGGTCATGGACGCCTTCACCGGCGCGATGACCACAGTGGCACTGGCGATACCCGCGTGAAAGCGCGGTAGCGGCGCCTTCTTCTGCAAGTCAGCTTGGCGCTTCGACCAATCCGAGGGCTGTTGCGAATTCTTTCCCACGTTGATCGAAACCTTCTTGCCCGCTTCGACGTTCACGTCACCAGACCAGAGTTCCTTGCCGCCGCGAGTGATTGTCAGGTGATGCGTGCCTGGAGGCAGCAGCAACTCCTGCTTCCAAAGCCAGAAATCGTTGTCGAACTCATCCACATGGCCCACGAAATAGCCCGGAGTCTTTCCGTCCGAAAGAACTGCCGCCTTGGTGTCTGTCCCCGAAATATACACACGGCCCCAAGGGCCGGCGACCTTATCACCGTAAGCCTCGAGCGCCACGTTGAGATCTGTCGTCTTGCCGGCCTCGATGTTGACGTCCTGTGTCGAAATCTTGTAGCCGTAGTTCACGACTACGACGGTGTGCTTGCCAGCGGCCAGTTTGATTGACTGGCTTCCTTCCCGAATAGCATTGCCATCTACGAATACATACGCCTGAGGGGGCGTTACCTTGATCTTCAGCTTCCCATCCTGCGCAAAGCTGGCGGTCGCGCACAGTGCGAGCACCAGTGCGAGCGTGAAGATGTATCCAATTCGTCGCATCTTTCTATCTCCTAAACCTTCCTGTAGGCGAATTAAATGGCCGCTTTTCCGCGCCCTGTTCGGGAAAGCGCTGGCTGGGTCTGCTAAGTTATATGTGTAAGCCAACTCCTGTCAACAAGATTGAACCATCAAGCGAAGGATTTGGGAAGGCCCTGACAAAACTTTTATCAACTATTCAGCCATCACGGCGAGAACTATACTCATGTTGCTATCATCACTGAATAAGGTCGCCGCAGTTCTTTTTTCGGCCCGAGGTATTTTTCTTGTTCAACGACGCTATCCTCGACCATTTTCACAATCCGCATAACGCCGGGGAACTGGCCGACGCCAGCGTCACGATCGAGGTCAGCAATCCAGTGTGCGGTGACATTTTGCGGCTGTCCGTGCGGCTCGACGGCCAGCGTATCTCCGCGGCTCGCTTTAAGACCCAGGGGTGCGTCGCCGCTATTGCCTCGAGTTCGGTCCTCACCGATCTCCTCGTAGGTAAATCTCCCAGGGAGCTCGGCGCCATTGTCCCTCAGCAAATCGCGGCGGCCCTGGGAGGCTTGCCGCCCGCGACCTTCCACGCAGCACAACTTTGTGGCGACGCAGTGGAGGCGCTGCTCAAGAAGATTCCTTAGGCGATGGTCGCATATGTCCCAATGCCTTCCTGAGTGTTTCGGGATCGTTCAGGTTCAAGATGACGCCTTCTTCCTCCGTCTCGACTTCCGTGATCTCCGTCGCGTGATCCCATACCACCTGGCGCGCGCCGACTTCGTCAGGAGCCGCCAGCAACTCTTCGTAAAGCGCTGCGCGAAAGATTACCGGATGCCCGCGGCGTCCGTGATACTTCGGTAGGATCACTGGCTTATCGGTGGAATCGAACGAGCGAACGAGCTGTGCGACCAGGTGCGGTGAAATCAGCGGATGATCCACAGGGCAAATCATCAATCCTTCGGTTGCACCGGACGGCAAACTGCGAATCGCCGCGTGAATCGACGAAAGCTGGCCCTTGGGCCAATCCGGGTTCACGACGATGGATGCGGAATCAACCGGCAGCTTCGCGCGGATATCGTTTGCTCCGGCGCCGAGCACGATTCGCGTCAGGCCGATCCGCGCATGGCGCGTCGCGGTGATCAGATGTTCAACGAAGCTCAGTCCTTGGAAAGGAACCAGCGCTTTCGGCTGGCCCATCCGCTGAGATTCGCCAGCGGCAAGGATCGCTGCGGCGAGCATTGCGTCACTCCTGCAATAGCTGGATGATCTCGGAAATTTTGACTGATTTATTAGGTAGATTCGACGCGTTGCGGCGGACAGCGATCAATTCCGCCGTGATGCTTACGGCGATTTCCTCAGGAGTGAGCGCGCCGATGTCGATGCCGACCGGAGCGTGTACGCGATCAAATTGTGCGGGAGTAAAACCTTCCTTTTCGAGAGCCCGATAAACTGCGATGACTTTGCGCTTACTGCCCATCATGCCAATGTAGCGCGGCACGAAACCGCGCGCTTCGGTTCCGACGGCCCAAGCAAGCACGCGCATGTCGCCGCTGTGTCCGCGCGTGACGATCAGCAAATAAGAAGACGAATTCGGCTGGATTTTTTCGAAAGCTTCCGCATACGAAGTGTAAATCTCCGTCGCCATGGGGAATCGCTCCGCGTTCGCGAACGCTTCGCGGTCGTCCACGATGCCGATTTTGAATCCGGCGCGGTGGGCGATGGGCGCAACCGCGGTGGAAACATGTCCTCCGCCGAAAATATAAAGCGTGGGCTGCGGCAGAACCGGCTCGACAAAAATTTCCAGCGTGCCGCCGCAAATCAGCCCCGCGTCGTATTCAGCTTCATGATTCAAATTGAAAGTTAATTTCCGCGGCTGCTCGGCGATGATGACCTGTTTTGCGGCGGCCCATACTTCCGCTTCCACGCACCCGCCGCCCACCGTGCCCAGGATCGAACCGTCATCGCGCACCAACATTCGCGAGCTTTCATAGCTTGGGATCGAGCCGTTCGTGTGCACGATGGTCGCGAGCGCCCCGCGCTCGCCCGCCGCTCGCATCCTCACAACTTCTTCAAAAATGTCCATTTTCCTGTTTTAGCTTAAACGCGCCGAAGGAGGCAAAAATCTCCGTTCGTATCGAGTAGAAAAAATCAAGCAGCTCATTCGAGACGGGTTACGCGAATCTCGCTGTTTTTGCGCTGTTCGTTTGTATCGAGTAGAAAACCATTGCCGGGAGGCTGGCGATGATGGATAGGCAGGATGCACCGTGCGAAACCCGCAGTCCATCCCTGGAACGGGTCTGCTAAGCCGGCCTTGGGAATATGGGGTTACGCGCGCGCGTCGGGGTGTGCACCTGATTCCAGCGGTTAGCCGCGCTCCAAGATCGTGCTCGGGCCCCATTCAATTACCGTAGCACAACATGTGAATAATTTCATGCGCCGGTGTGTGTGCGGGGCATGGCTTTGATCGGCAATGTGGCTCTTGCAGCACAGAAGTTTGCAAGCGTGCTAGTTTGTCTGTTTAGACGGCAGCTTCAACGAAGCCAGCGCAAAGATCAACAGCGCGATCACCAGAAACGCTGTCGGCGCCACGAAAAAATAATGCACGGATATCGCTGTCATCGCAGCTAGCCAGATCGCATTAACGAGCGCGGCTCGCTTCAATAGCCCCGAGCGCTCTCCGGACAGCACAAGGTCCAGGGCGCCAAACCCGAGCGCGGCAAGCATGAACGAAATGCTGAACCCACGGAGCAGATCGTTCATGCTGCGGCTCGAGCCCATGAGATTGAATTTGTAGTTCGTCCGCAAGTCCAACAACTGCTTTTCGGTGTCATTCGCGGGAACCAGTTTCTCGAACAGAGAAATTGCGTGCACCAATCCCAGGAGCACCAGCGCGACTCCGCCCAATTTAAATAAACGCCGACCCCCTACGTCCGCCATGGCTGGAAGTTATATCACGAGCAGCAAGCCAAACCCCGAGTCGTCCCGCCAGTCCAGGCCAGCTTCTACCATGCAGCAATTCGTCTGTAACGTTCTGGTCGTCTCGAGCACTACTACTAGCAAACAGGTGGACGAGGAGGCGGTGTGCTCTGGATTATATTGATCTTAGTTGTCGCCGTAGGATACGAAGCTTTCGACGCAACCAGCCGCTTTGCTGGCATGAATGCCAGCGATACCCTTGTTCATCGCGAGGAATAAGCCGCAGTATCTCTGACCGTTTCCGCTTCGCACAGTTCACAGGCCACGCTGCTTGACTCTCTTCAATCCGGGCTGATAACACTGGATGCTGAACGTATGCGAGGCGAACGAATGAAAGCGATCGTTTACAGCGAGCATGGCGGCCCGGAAGTCCTGAAATATAGGGAGGTGCCGGAGCCGCAAATGTCGCCTTACGAAGTCCTCGTGCGCGTGCGAGCTTGCGCGCTGAATCATCTGGATCTTTGGCTGCGGCGCGGAATACCGGGGATCAAGATTCCGTTGCCGCACATTCCTGGCAGTGACATCGCTGGAGAAGTTGCGCGCGTCGGCGACAAAGTAACGAACGTCAAGCCCGGCGACCGCGTGCTGCTGCAGCCTGGCGTTTCCTGCGGACACTGCGAGAAATGCCTCGCGGGCGAAGATAACCTGTGCCGCGACTACACCCTTTTGGGCCGCGGGGTAGATGGCGGCTGCGCGGAGTATGTGAAATCTCCCGCGGTGAACTGCGTGCCGATCCCTGAAAATCTCAGCTTCGAAGAAGCGGCCGCGTTTCCGCTGGTTTCGCTGACTGCGTGGCACATGCTTATCACGCGCGCGCAACTGAAACCTGCCGAGACCGTCCTGGTGCTGGCTGCGGGCAGTGGAGTGGGCAGCGCGGCAATTCAGATCGCGAAAGCGTCTGGCGCGCGCGTGATCGCTACCGCCGGGTCTGACGCGAAGCTGGCGAAGGCCCGCGAACTGGGCGCGGATGACGTGATCAACCACTCGACGCAAAAAGTCAGCGAAGAGGTGAAACGCCTCACGAATCGCCGCGGCGTCGAAGTTGTGTTCGAGCACGTGGGCCAAGCTACTTGGAACGAAAGCATTCGCAGTCTGGCCGCGAATGGGCGACTGGTTACCTGCGGCGCGACCAGCGGGCCGGAAGGCAAAATTAATATCGACTATCTCTTCGTGCGTCACATTTCGATTCTCGGGTCATTCATGGGCAGCAAAGCCGAGCTGTTTTCGGCGTTGGAACTTTTGCGGCGAGGCCTGCTGAAGCCGGTCATTGACGTGGTGATGCCGCTCGAAAACTGTGCCGAGGCGCATCGGCGGCTGGAAGATCGCGAACAATTTGGGAAAATCGTGCTGCGGGTGCCCTGACGATGCGCGTTCGCTTAGCGATCCTGCTCTTCGCTTCGATTCTGCAAACGACGGGTCTCACGGCGAACGTTACGCCGCACAATAAGGTCGATCTCATCCTGGTCGAGAAGTCAGCGCACATGATGACATTGCTGAGCAAAGGCAAGACACTAAAGACCAATCAGGTGGCACTTAGCAAGCAACCTGTGGGAGCGAAAGAGCGCGTCGGCGACCACAAGGTGCCCGAGGGGAGATATATCGTGGACGAAAAGAAGGCCACCAGCCGATTTCATCTTGCGCTTCACATCTCGTATCCAAATGTCGCGGACCGTGCGCGCGCACAAAAACTCGGCGTGGATCCGGGCGGCGAAATCGAAATTCATGGTCTTGAGAAGAAGTATGCCTGGATGGGAAGCGTGCACCGGCAGATGGATTGGACTGACGGCTGCATTGCAGAGACGGACGCGGAGATTGACGAGATTTATCCTCTGGTGGCCGTGGGAACCGTAGTCGAAATTCGGCCATAAAGGCGATTGGGAGAAAAACAATCATGTTGGAACAGCCTGAACAGAAAGCACCGCGCACGGTGCGTACGATGTGGCAAGTGTTTGGTGCGATTGTCGCCGTAGTCGTGCTCTACATGGCTTACACCTTCTGGTCGCGTTGGCAGGAAAACCAGGACTTGGCCGCCAAGCAGAAGGCCGCGCAGGCGGCCGAACAGCGCGACGAAGCGCAGAAGACATACGACACTCTCGGCGGCAGCGAATTCAAAATCATCAGCTTCTACGCTTCGCCCGGCAGGATCCATCGAGGCGATACAGTGGACATGTGTTACGGCGTCTCGAACGCAAAAACCGTGAAGCTCGACCCACCCGACGCGAACGTGTGGCCCTCGAGCGACCGCTGCATGCAAGTCTCGCCAAAGAAAACCACGACGTACACGTTCACAGCCGACGATGGCAAGGGCAACATCAAGACCGCGACCCTCACAATTGAAGTGAAGTAATTTGCGCACGAAAGACCTCCTACCTCCTGCCTGCCGGCGCTACGAAGCTTGCCTGTCGCGGAATTCTGGGAAGTTGGCGTACCATGTGTGCGCGCGAATTCCTCTGACGAAAGGTGTCCGGCCTTGAAGAAACCCGAAAAATTGAAAAGCGATGAGCGCGCCACAGCGCGACGAAAGTTTCTGCAGGCTGGCGCCGTGACCGGGATGGCCGCGGCGTTTGCGCCGGTGTTGCGATCGTCGTCGCGAATCGAAGTGCGCGAGAATGCGGCGGCGTCGCGCGCGGCCGGCTCATACGATCCCGCCGACGTAAAACCATTCGAACTCGACGAAATCACCATCGCGGAATTGCAAGATGGCATGAAGTCGGGCAAGTACACGGCGCGCTCGATTGCGGAGCTGTATCTCGCGCGGATTGACGCGGTCGATAAAAACGGCCCCACCATCCACAGCGTGATCGAAACCAATCCCGATGCGCTCGCAATAGCCGACGCACTCGACAAGGAGCGCAAGGAGAAAGGCCCGCGCGGTCCGCTGCACGGCATTCCGGTGCTGCTCAAAGATAATATTGATACCGCGGATCGTATGATGACTACCGCGGGTTCGCTCGCCCTGGTGGGCGCAAAACCGCCGAAGGATTCATACGTCGCCCAAAAACTGCGCGCGGCCGGCGCGCTGATTCTCGCCAAGTCGAATCCCAGCGAGTGGGCGAATATTCGCTCGAGCCATTCCACCAGCGGATGGAGCGGGCGCGGCGGCCTGACAAAAAATCCCTACGCGCTCGACCGCAACCCTTGCGGCTCGAGTTCCGGCTCCGGCGCGGGCGTCTCCGCGAATCTCTGCGCGGTAGCCATCGGCACCGAAACGGATGGCTCGATCGTGTGTCCTTCGTCGGCCAATGGCACCGTAGGCATCAAGCCGACCGTGGGACTCGTGAGTCGCAGCGGCATTATTCCGATTTCACATACGCAAGACGGCGCGGGGCCAATGTGCCGCACGCTGCTTGATGCGGCGATTTTGCTTGGCGCGCTCAGCGGTGCTGACCCGGAGGATAGCGCGACGGCCGCCAGTCACGGAAAGTCTTTCACCGATTACACCCACTTTCTCGATGCAAACGGCCTGCACGGCGCGCGCATCGGCGTGGTGCGGAAATATTTCGGCTTTAACGATGCGGTGGACGCGCTGATGGGGCAGGCGCTCGACGTGCTAAAAACCAGCGGCGCGGAGATCGTGGATCCCGCGGACATCGAGACCATCGGCAAGACCGGCAAGAACGAGGACATCGTGCTGCTCTACGAACTGAAAGCCGATCTGAACGCCTATCTCGCGCGGCTGGGCCCGAGTGCTCCCGTGCACACCCTGAAAGAAGTGATCGAGTTCAACGAGAAAAACCGCGAGAAGGAAATGCCCTATTTTGGGCAGGACATGTTCCTGAAGGCCGAAGCCAAAGGGCCGCTCACAAACAAGGAATATGTGGACGCGCTCGCGGAGAATTTGCACCTCGCGCGCCAGCAGGGAATTGACGCGACGATGGAAAAGTACAAGCTCGACGCGCTGATCGCGCCGACGGGCGGACCGGCATGGATCACGGATCTAGTTGATGGCGATAACGCCGGCGGGCAAAGCTCGACGGCTGCCGCCGTCGCAGGTTACCCCAGCGTGAGCGTGCCAGCGGGATTCGTCTTTGGCTTGCCGGTAGGCATTTCGTTCTTCGGTCGCGCGTGGAGCGAGCCGATCCTGATCAAGCTAGCCTACTCGTTCGAGCAAGCCACAAAGGTCCGCAAGTCGCCGAAATTCTTGGCCACCGCAAATTTGCAAGCGTAAGCGGTGTATACTCAGGTCCTCGACTGAATGTGCGGCTTCGAAGAACAAACGTCCCGGAGAAATCCATGAACAACTACGCGCGAGAACGCGCCTCAGGCCTAACAACGTCCGGATGGAACACAAGACTCCTCGTCGCGGCACTAATGCTCGGACTCGCCTTGGCGGCTTACGTGCAAAGCGTCTCCGCGTTTCAAGACGCTCAAGATTCCCCGCAGCCGGCGCAATCCGGCGCGCCGCAAGCTCCGCAATACACCCCGCAGACTCCCGACCAATTGCAGCAAATGGTCGCGCCGATCGCGCTGTATCCGGATTCGTTGGTCGCGCAGGTGCTCGCGGCGTCCACCTTTCCCGCGCAAATTGTCGAAGCCGATCGCTGGTTGCAGGATCATCCCGATCTAAAAGGTGACGCCCTCGCGCAAGCGGTCGATCAACAGAATTGGGATCCCAGCGTGAAAGCGCTCACCGCGTTTCCATCCGTGCTCGCGAACATGGACAAGAATCTTTCGTGGACGTCGTCGCTTGGAGACGCGTATTACAACCAGCAGCAAGATGTGATGGACGCGGTGCAAGTGATGCGCCAGAAGGCGCAAGATGCGGGCAATCTAAAATCCACTGAGCAACAGACCGTGCAGGACCAAGGTTCCACGATCGTCATCCAGCCGGCCGACCCCGAAATCGTTTATGTTCCCGCCTACAATCCGTGGCTGGTGTACGGCTATCCTGTTGCGCCGTGGCCATACTGGTATCCCACTCCCGGAATCTGGTTTGGCGGCCCGTATCTTTCCTTCGGCGTCGGCTTCGGAGTTGGATTCTATGGCGGATACGGATGGGGCTGGCACAACTGGGGGACGAATTGGCATAACCACGTGGTCGTCTATAACCACAACACGTACTATTCACGCAGCAACACGTTTTACAACCGCAACAACTACTACCACAACGGCGGTTACCGCGGAGCAGAATCCAACGTGAATCGTAATTTGGCGCAGGAGCACGGCGCGGGTTACAACAATCGCAACGGCGGTCTGGGCGCCGAGCAGGGCGGCGCGAACGAGAACCGCAGCGGCGAGCATGGTGGAACGAACGCGAACGCCGAGCGCAACAACCGGCCCGGCGCTTCACCGAAGCCCTTCAACGATGATAACCGAGCCGCGCGAGGATTTGGTTATTCGGAGCCGCAGAACCGGCAAAGTGCTCCACGCGAGGATAGTGGAACGCGCTCCAGCGCGTTCAGCGACTACAACCACGGAGGCGAAGCTAGAAGTTACTCCTCGCGCGGCTCGCAGAGTTTCGGAGGCGGAGGCGGCGGATTTCACGGCGGTGGCGGTGGTGGTGGTGGCGGAGGGCATCACCGGTAAATTACGGTATCGAACAATCGCAAGTAAGAAACGCGTGCAGCAATTATAGAAATGGAGAAACCAGTCATGCATCGGACGCAGCGAAAGTTCAAAATGCTTCAGGTCATCACGAAATTGAGACTCATCACGCCGGCGATCCTTCTGGCGGTGAGCTTTCCGGTCGTCATCGGCGCGCAACAGCCGAGCCAGAAAACGTACCCGTCGGCGGAAGCGGCCAGCCAGGCGCTGATTACCGCGGTGGACAAGAACGAAGAGAAAGCCATACTCGAAGTTTTGGGGCAGGATGGAAAGCAAATCGTCTCCTCGGGCGATCCCGCCGAAGACACTGAAAATCGCAGCAATTTCTGCCAGAAATTCCGGACGATGCACCGGCTGGTGACCGAACCTGACGGCACCACTACTTTGTACATCGGTGCGGAAAATTGGCCCACGCCGATTCCCATCGTCAAAAAGGGCGACCACTGGTATTTCGACACGGACGCCGGCAAGCAGGAGATTCTGTATCGCCGCATCGGCAAGAACGAACTCTCAGCGATACACGTTTCCCGAGAACTAGTGGCTGCGCAGAAGGAATATTTCGCGAAGTTCGGCAATGAATACGCGCAGAAATTCGTCAGCGATGCAGGCAAGCAGAACGGCCTGTACTGGCCCGCTCCCGACAAAAGCTCCGAAAGTCCGATCGGCCCGCTCGTCGCGAACGCGGGAAGCGACGGCGTCGTAGCGGGCAGCGGGGGTAGTCACGAGCCGTTTCGCGGCTATTACTTCCGCATTCTCGAAGCCCAGGGCAACAGCGCTGATGGCGGCGCGTCAACTTATGTAGCGGACGGCAAAATGACCAAGGGCTTCGCGTTCCTCGCCTATCCCGCCGTTTATCGTGATTCGGGCGTAATGACTTTCATCGTGGGACAAGATGGCGTCGTGTACGAAAAAGACCTGGGCAAGGCCACCGCTTCTCGCGCGAAAGCTATGAAGGCCTACGACCCCGACTCTACGTGGAAAAAGTCCGAGGAGCCGCGGCAATCTGCGGATAATCAGAAGACCGAATAGCCTGGATCAGCGACAACGTCGGTTTCTCGCCGACCGCACAATCCAACATTCCCCAAAATACGCCGTTGGACTATGTCCCCGCCGGCGGGATACCCGTCCACGCGTGCTGCACGATTTGCCAACTTCCGTTCGACTGGCGCTTGTAAATGATTACGTAGCTGCCTTTGGAGCTGATTTTTGCGCCGCTGGCGATGTTGGTTAAGGTCTCTTCGAACGCACCACTATCGTACGCGAGGTCGCCAGAGGTCTCGAGGTTCTTGCTGTTCAGCGTGAGGTCGCTGTTGAAGGTGGCCAGGATGTTTTGGAAGAGCGTCCGGAGCGCGGCGGAGCCGGTGATGCGTTCGCCATTCGGCTGCAGGAAGGCGGCGTTCGGTGCATAGAACGCCAGGATAGGTTCGAGTTGTTTGGTGCGAAGGTCCTGGACCCAGGCTTCCCGGATTTTGGCCAGGGTTGCGAGAGTCAAGGCCTCGGGGCCAGCTGCGGTGGCGGCGTCGAATTCAATTGGCGCAAGGACCGCTGCGAAGACCAAAACCACCAACGCTAAGACGGCGCAACGCGAGCCCGAGAATAAGAAAGACTCAGCCGGGGACGTGGAAGAGAAGTTCATGGCGGCTCCATCTGATTGGAGTTTCGTTTTTGACGACTCAAAAACGGCGCTGTGATCCTACACCCATCCGAGTTCACGGCGGCCATGCGAAAGAATTCCCCTACGGAGACGGCTTGCCACAAACGCTTCGATATCCCGCCCGTTTTATAAGCGTCACCTGCCGCAAAGTGCTGGCCCCGCTCGAATTTATATTTATTTGCAACTTCGAATTCAGCTATCCCGTCAAATAAACCAGGTTAACCAGGAGGGGTGCAAAATGACGGCCTTATTTAAGTCCACGATCACTCGAACTTTCCGAGAGCGTTCGCGATTCCCGGGATCTCGATGGGGCCAAAAGCTTCTGGTGTCCGCCCTTATATTCACATTGCTGTCGGCCACCTGGCCGCAAAGCCTGCCAGCATATGAAGACGCGCAGGATCAGAGTCAGCAACCGGCACAGCAGCAACCAGCGCCGCAATACGCGCAGAAGACTCCCGATCAGCTGCAGCAATTGGTCGCGCCGATTGCGCTGTATCCGGACTCGCTCGTGGCGCAGATTCTAGCGGCATCCACGTTTCCCGACCAGGTGGTTGAAGCCGACCGCTGGGTGCAACAACATTCAGATTTGAAGGGCGACGATCTCGCAAAAGCGGTCGACCAGCAAAATTGGGACCCCAGCATAAAAGCGCTCACCGCCTTTCCATCGGTCCTCGGCAACATGGATAAAAACTTGTCCTGGACCTCTTCGTTGGGCGACGCCTATTACAACCAGCAACAGGATGTGATGGACGCGATTCAAGTAATGCGCCAGAAGGCCCAAAAGTCGGGAAATCTGCAGACCACGCAACAACAGACCGTGCAGAACCAGGGCTCGACGATCGTCATTCAGCCCGCCCAGCCCAATGTTGTTTACGTTCCGGCTTACGACCCCTGGGCCGTTTACGGCTATCCCATCGCGCCGTGGCCGTATTGGTATCCCTATCCCGGAATCTGGTTTGGCGGCCCACACCTTTTCTTCGGAGCCGGTTTCGGAATCGGCTTCTTCGGCGGTTTTGGCTGGGGCTGGGGACACTGGGGCGCCGACTGGCACGGCCGCACCGTCATCTACAACCACAATCGCTATTACTCGCGCAGCAATACGTTTTACAACCGCGGCAACTACTATCGGGGCGGAGGCTATCACGGGGTGGCTAATAACGTTCGCCGTGGCGGCGGCCCGGGTTACGGCGGTCGCGGAGGCGTTTACAACCATCCCGGCGCATCGCCACACCCGTTTGGCGGCGACAGCCATGCCGCGCGCGGATATGGCCAATCGCACGGGCAGAGCGGAATGCATTCCGGAGCTTTCAGCGGCTATAACCACGGCGGCCAATCGCGCAGCTTCTCGGCTCGCGGCAGCGGCAGCTTTGGGGGTGGACATGGAGGCGGCGGATTTCACGGGGGCGGTGGTGGTCACGGCGGCGGTCATCGCTAAATGCGAACACTAAACAATCAATTTCAGCGCCATAGATTCCGAATGGAGAAATCGACGATGCGGCGGGCAAATCTGAAGGCAGATAGTTTTGATCGGGCAACTTTTTCCAGACTGACGGTCTTCGCGGCGATCTTATTTGTGTTTTTCCCCGCGATCTCGCGGGCGCAGCAACAAGGCCAGAAGACGTTCGCGTCGGCGGAGGAAGCCAGCCAGGCACTTTTTACTGCGGCGCAGGCGAACGATGACAAAGCGGTTCTCGATGTACTGGGGCCGGAGGGCAAGAAAATCATTTCGTCCGGGGACGCCGCGGAAGACGAACAGAGCCGCAGCAATTTTGTCCAAAAGTTCCAGGTCATGCATCGCTTGGTGAAAGAGCCCGATGGCACCACCACGCTATACGTCGGCGCCGAAAATTGGCCGACGCCGATACTGCTCATGAACAAGGGTGACCTGTGGTATTTCGACACCGAAGCAGGGAAGCGCGAGATTTTGTTCCGGCGAATCGGCGCGAACGAACTCTCGGCAATCCGCGTTTGTGAGGAACTGGTGGCCGCTGAAAAAGACTACTCGTCGAAAGAGAATGGTCAGTACGCCGCAAAATTCGTAAGCGATGAGGGCAAGCATAACGGCTTGTATTGGCTCGGCACCAATGACCAATTCGAGAGCCCCATCGGCCCGCTCGTGGCGAACGCCGGCAGCGAGGGCGGCGTCTCGCCGAACCTGCAGTCCGGCCCCGTGCCGTTTCGCGGCTACTATTTCCGCATCCTCGAAAGCCAAGGCAAGCATGCCCATGGCGGGCCGCTGGATTACGTTTCCGATGGCAAGATGACCAAGGGCTTCGCGTTCGTGGCCTACCCGGCCGCGTACCGTGATTCGGGCGTGATGACGTTCATCGTGGGGCAAGACGGAGCCGTGTACGAAAAGGATCTGGGCAAGCAAACCGAAGACCACGCCAAAGCCATGAAGGCCTACGATCCCGACTCCAGTTGGAAAAGATCAGAAGAACACGAACAGTCCGCCGATAACCAGGCCGACCAATAGCCCCGCAACCTTAGCAGAGCATCCGCAGCGTGAATTACGATCATTGCGGGGCGACTTGGACCTCGGGATAAAACTGAGACTCCTCTTGAAGCAAGCTGCTTGGGGCGCCCTTCAGATAGACGTCAAAAAATGTGTGCACATAATCGGCAGTGATGGCGAGCCCGCGACGCCCATGACGCACGCTCCCGTTACCGCACCGTTGAGCGGAACCCACTCAAAAGGTGTGGAAAGCACGGCCCTGATGAAATTCACAATTTATGCGACAAACGGAAAATCCTATGGCTACAGATAAATATCCGGAACACAAAGCACTGAACCCATTCTTTGATGTCGTCATGAAGGGGCTGAAGGGCCTAGTTGACGGTGAGCACTATTACGACACGATCTCCGAGGAGGCCCAATTCGAGTTCCTATATCGGTTCCCCGGTTGGCCTGAAGTGATTCGCGGGCGAGAAAACTTAATTGCTGCCTACTCGGGCTACGGCCACAACATCGCGCTTGAAAAAGGTGATGGCCTTGCGATTCACCATGACAAGGAACGCGGTGTGGTCACTCTGGAATATCAGGTTCATGGCAAAGCCGTCAAAACGGGCGCTGCGTACGACAACCGATTCGTGTCCATAGTCACCATCAAGAATCGAAAGATTGCTCGCTGGAGAGATTACATGGACTCTCTTGCCGCATGGCAGGCGCTCGCTGACAAATGAAAGTGGAAGGATTCGTTCGGGTGCGGATTGCCGACTACAGCGCAAGCCACCGCCTGCGCAGCCGACGCAGCCGAGTCTGCCGTTGCGTTGCCTGTCGCAAACAGGCAAAATGATTGCAGCGGCTGGAAATACGGATTGACGTTAGCCGCTACGGAGTTGCGCAGACGATGGCTGTTGAACTTGGCAAAGGCGTGACGCTGGAACCGCCCGGGCAGGACGCGAATTTCCTGAAGGACGAGGGGATTCTGTTCGCGTCGCTCGACAAAGTGGTGAATTGGGCGCGGCGCAGCTCGATTTGGCCGATGTCGTTCGGCTTGGCCTGTTGCGCGATTGAAATGATGTCCATGGCGTCTTCGCGTTACGACATCGCGCGCTTCGGCGCGGAAGTGTTTCGCGGCTCGCCGCGGCAGTCGGACTTGATGATTATCGCCGGGCGCGTCTCGGTGAAAATGGCGCCGGTAATCAAGCAGCTTTACGAACAAATGCCGGAGCCGAAATGGGCGATCTCGATGGGCGCGTGCGCCACGTCCGGCGGCGTGTTCAATAACTATGCCGTAGTGCAGGGCGTAAACCAGGTGATCCCGATTGACGTTTACGTGCCAGGATGCCCGCCGCGCCCCGAAGCGCTGCTCTACGCCATCTTCCAGCTCCAGAAAAAGATCGACGCCGACCGCGGCAGTTTCATGCGCTCCATGAATTTCAGCAAGAGCTGAAGCCGGGTTTCGTCGCCGGTCCGCTGTACACTTCTGCCTTGTCTCGGTGTTCTCCGCCGTTCTCTGTGCACTCTGATGTGTTAAATCTTTGTATTTGGCTTTCTCGACGGCTCTGCGGTAGGTTTTCTTGGTGTCGTTCATAGCCTGCGTGAAGTGGTTGGCGCGAAAAGCAAGATTCACCGCAGAGGGTGCAGAGGCAATCTCTCGCATTTGTTTGTGCGCCTTAGAGAATTTCGGCGGTGCCGCCGTCGCAATCGAGGATGCTGCCTGGGGAATTTTGTTCGCGGCGCACATAAGCCATGCCGATGGCGCTGCCCGTCGCGGGTGAAAATGCGGAACTGGTGATGATGCCCACTTCCTTGGCTTCGGCGTCTTTCGTGCGCAGACGCGTCAACGGCACCGGCGGCTCGGCGGATGAAAATTTCAGGAGTACCCGCCGCCGATTGACCTGTCCGCGCGACCGCACGCGCTCGACAATTTCCTGCCCGGTGTAGCACCCCTTGCTGAAACTGATGTGCGATGTTTCGAGAGCTGCCTCCTGCGGGATCACCGTGTCGTTGAAATCGTCCGGGAACCACGGCACGCCCGCTTCGAGCCGCAGCGCATTCAGGGCGCGCATTCCGACCAGAGCACCGTGCGACGCATGAACGCTGCCGTACAGAAAGTTCCACAGTATTGGCAGACGCTTGCGCGGAGCGACAATCTCCGCGCCCGGCTGACCAAAGTGCGAATGCCGGATCAAATGGCAGGGAACTCCGTCAATTTTCACTTCGGCGATCGCGTGCTCGGAAAATCCTTCGAGCGAAAGGCCGCAAGCTTCGGAGATCACGGTTCCCGCGCGCGGTCCTTCGACGGCGATGCTGCCGAATTGCTCGGTCCCGTCGGAGAGCGTGACGTCGTCCATGATGATGAATTTATCGAGTGTCGCGACCGTACGCTCCCGCACCGACGCGTGCGAAAGCACCAGCAGCTTATCCTGCAGCGCGTAAATCTCAAGTTCCGCAAGGATGTGGCCTTGCGGGTTCAGCAACAGCGCTAGCGTTCCCGTGCCCTCGCCCAGAATTTTCACGTCATTCGAAACGATCGCGTTCAAATAACGCACGCGGTCCGGGCCAGTTAGTTCGACGACGGCGTGCCAGTTCGTATCGAATAGCGCGACGCTTTCCCGCGCCGCGCGATATTCCGCATCGAAATTGGAAAAAAGTTCCGGCAGCCGGCAGCCGTTATGATCGGCGAACTGCGCTCCTGCCTGCTGTTCTTCGCGAAGGAATGGCGTTTCCATCTTACTCACGACCTCGATGTGCTTTCGCTTTTGGGCGGCGAAATAATCCCGCGCAATCTCAGATTTCATCTTATCAAACTCGGGCGCCAGGCATTTTGCGGTAACATCGGCACCGCAACTTCGCCGATCGCTACGCGAGAGGCGGCAGGAGCCATGATCATCCAGCATCTGCTCGCACTATTCCTAATCGTCGTTGCCCCGGTATGGGATCATTTCGCGACGCAGCACCTGAAAGGTTCGACAGAATCTCGCGTGAAGATCGCGTATTACCGCGCGATGTTGATCATCGGCTGGATGGCGACGGTGATCGCTCTAGTGACGGTCGGCTGGCGCGCCATACTCACGTTCGATGTCGGAGCGACCAACCCCTGGTGGCTTCTGCAGCGCGGTGGCGCTCGCACGTTTGTGGCCGGAGTCTTGATTGGATTGCTTCTAATGATTGCGCTTTCAGCCTTGCAGGCGCGGCGGAGTTCCGCCATTCGGGAAAAGATGGAAAAGGCATTCCTTCGATTGAGCTTTATCCTTCCACTGACCGGCGAAGAACGCATCTGGTGGATTTTCGTCAGCCTGACGGCGGGAATCTGCGAGGAGATTCTGTATCGCGGATTCCTGATTCACTATTTCCGCGCCGCCCCCTTTCACGTGGGAGTTCTAGTGGCCGTCATCGCTTCCAGCGTGATTTTTGGCGCTGCCCACCTTTACCAGGGCGTCGCCGGCGTAATTTCCACGGCGATTTTGGGACTGCTATTCAGCGCAATTTTCCTCACGACCGGCACGCTGGCGGTGCCCATGATTCTGCACGCTTTGATCGATCTGCGAGTCCTGCTGATTCTGCGGCCCAAGCAACAGGTCTCTGCCGAAGCATAATGTAGCCGGGTAGCTTGTTATACTTTCAGCGTGGCCGAAAAACTGATCCACGAGATCCTTCCGGTGGGCTTGCTGCAATGTAACTGTTCGATTCTTGGCGATCCGGCTACGCGCGAAGCCATTGTCGTCGATCCCGGCGAAGAGACCGAGCGCATCCTGGAAATTGTGCGCGCGCATCAATTGAGTGTTCGTGTGATCGTCAGTACCCACACGCACATTGACCACGTCGGCGGGCTCGCGGGATTGCACCAAGCCACCGGCGCGCCGGTGCTGATTCACGAAGCGGACCTCGAGCTCTATCGCCACCTCGATATGCAGGCGCAATTTCTGGGAGTGCGTACGCCGGAAAGCACGCGCATCGAGGATTTCGTGAAAGAAGGCGACACGCTGCGCTGGGGCGGTTACGCCGCGCGAGTGATTCACACGCCAGGACACACTCCCGGCAGCATCAGCCTATTTGTCGAAGAGAGCGCCGCGGCAGGGCAGGCGTATCAGGATGACGCACGGCGCAGACCCGCGAAAGCTTCCGCGCAAGCGCACCTGAATGCCGAGCTGCGAAGCCATTCACACGAGCACTCGCGCGATCATAGACACTCGCACGCGAATGTAGGTAGCGCAGCACGGCTGCTGGCAGGCGACACGTTATTTCAAGGCAGCATCGGCCGTACCGACCTGTGGGGCGGCTCGCTCAAAGATATTCTGAATTCCATCCGCGACAAGCTCCTAGCGCTTCCCGATGAGACGCTCGTAATCCCCGGACACGGCGACTCCACCACTATCGGCGCCGAGCGCGCTGAAAACCCCTATCTGCGTCCATAAGTCCAGCACTAGAAGTGCACGTCCTTAATGTGCGTGGCAAGCGACCAGTAGTTCCCGAACGCGTCTTCGACGGTGGCCGCGCGATCTCCGTAGGGTTCGTCTCTCGGCGCGCGCAACGTTTTCGCTCCTGCACGCAACGCGCTGTCATAAACCGCATCGATATTCGGCACGTACATGTGCATGTGGAAGGGCATCGGCGCGAGTTCGCCACGCAATTCGCCGATCGCCAAAATCGAATCCCCGATGCGAATACGCGAATGAATCACGGTGCCCGACGGAGACTTGTGCATGAACGCTTCTTGCGCGCCAAACGCCTGCTTCATGAATTCGATAAATTGCGCCGCACCGCGCGTACTGCTTCCGGGCAGAATCGTGCGCGTATCGGGCGTCATGTGGCCCGTTTGACGGAGCTCGGTGATGTACCAGTGATTGCCGTCGGGATCCATGACGCCTGCTTCGCGGTCGCCGTAAGGCTGCTCCCTCGGCGCGTTTAGAGAACCGGCCCCGGCACGAATGGCGCGCTCGTAGGTCGCGTCAACATCATCCACGTGCAGGATGTGCATGGTGCTGCGCGGCGGAAATTCCGCGCTGCCGTCGCTCAGTTCGAGAATCGAATCCCCGATCAGCAATTCGGCGTGCATGATTTTCCCGCCAGGCTGCGGTACACGGAAGCGTTCCTCCGCGCCAAAGCCTTCCTTGAAGAAATCAATCAAGCGCGCCGCATTGCGGGCCAGAAGATAAGGTGTGAGTGTGTGGAAGCCCTCGCGAATGTATTTCACCGGCGCTGCGGAATCCTGGGCGGACGCTACAGGAGTCTTTGCCTTGGCATCTCCCAGGTGCGTTGCGATGTACCACTGATTGCCGCTGGAATCCTTCACGGCGCCGACGCGATCGCCGTAGGGTTCGTCCGTAGGCTCGCCGGTTGAAACGCCGCCGGCACTTAACGCTTGCCGGTAGGACGCATCCACATCTTCGACGTACAAATAAAACGTAGTGGGCATCGCCTGATAAGGACCACGGGCGTCGCTCATTTCGAATGTCGAGTCTCCAATCTTTATCGTCGTGTGCAAAATTAGGCCTTCCGGCGAGGTGGCTCTGCCCATTTCTTCGGCCCCGAAGGCGCTCTTCACAAAATCAATCACGGCTTCGGCTTTCGGCGGATGCAGATACGCCTGCACGGTCTGAACGCGGTCGGGATCGTAATGTGGATCGTCCAAATAGGTGGGGAAGGCGATGAACCAATTGTTCCCGGAGGCGTCCTTCACGGTAGCTTGGCGCTCGCCGTAGGGCTGATCGGTCGGTTGCATCGCTGACGTGGCTCCCGCCTTCAGCGCACGCTCGTAGGTCGCATCGCAATCCGCAACATACACGTGGAGAGACGTTGGCTTGGGCGTCCCACTCCAGGCGGAACCCGGGCCGCCGCCCCCGATCATCATCATCGAATTACCGACGCGCAGCTCACAGTGAATCCCCCCAGTTGGTCCCGTAGTACGCAAGGTCTCTTCGGCGTCGAAAACCTGTTTCACGAAGTCAATCAGCTCAGGTGCATTCTGCACCGTAATGTACGGCGTGAGAGTTTTGAACCCCGGGTGAATGTAACTTCCCGGCGCCTTCAACTTCTGCTCCTGCTGCGTTGCCGCTGTTCTTTGCTCTGCTGCTGCTGTTGCTGGTTTGCTGGCCATCGCTGCGCTCCCTTCAAATTCAGCTTTCAATCGTGCTTTAAAATCTTCGCGTGGCAGTCCGCGGAGCTGCTCCGCGATGCGCGCCAGCGGCGCGACCTTGGGATCGAGTCCGTCGCCGTCGCGTTGACCTTCCCCCGCAGCGGGCGCCAGAATGGCCTGCACCGCGCGATCGAGTTGTTCGCTCAAGCTCAGCTTAGGCATGTGCTTCACCCAACTTTTTCCCCGCGGCTGTAGACGCCCTGGCCGCTTCGGTCCGTAATGTCTGCATGCCCCGGAATTGCAGCTGCTTCACGGCGCCTTCGGTGCGGCCCAGCGCTACCGCAATCTCGCGGATGCTTTTCTCTTCGGCGAAACGCATTTCAATCACGCGGCGCTGTTCGACCGGGAGCGCGCGAACCAGCCGAAAAAGCTGTGCGCGCATTTCCACTTCTTCAGGGCTTGGTTCATTGCTCACGGGATCATCCGCCAGGGCGGTTGCGTTTTCGCGGGCGTGACGGCGCCAGCGGTCCGCGATGGCATTCGAGGCAATTCGCATCAGCCAGGAGCCGAAAGGCGCGCCGCGCCACTCAAAACGCGGGAGGTTCGCCAGGGCATGATGAAACACCTCGGACGTCACGTCCTGCGCCACGTCGCGGTCGCCGACACGACGCGCCACGTATGCGTACACGCGCTCGAAATGGATCTCGTACAGCTCGCCAAAACGGCTGGGGTCGCGCTGCGCCGCTTCTACAAGCTGCCGCTCGCCGGCTTCCTGGACAGAACTCAAAGAACTCTCCGCACTTGGGCCTGCGATAGTATAAAACTGCCGAAGCGCCGAAAGGTTACGGGCAGATGTCAGTCGACAGGTAATAGTTCGAACTGACGGGACAATTTACATGACTGCCGCGGATGCAATTGACCTATATACCGAGCGGCAAGCCCTGGGCATAAATGTATGGATTGACGGCGGTTGGGGTGTTGATGCCCTCCTCGGCGCGCAAACCCGCCCGCATAAAGACGTAGACATTGCCATCGAGGAAAAAGACGTTTTGCGCCTCACCGCCGCACTCAAAGCGCGTGGCTATCGTGAAGTCATAAGACATAGCCAGTGGAATTTCGAACTCAGCGACGACCGCGGCCGCGGGTACGAGCTGAAGGAGAAGGATTTCAGAGACGTCTCCGCGTTGTGCGAGAAATTTGGGATAGAACTTCCGCAGGAATAGGGTCAGTTCAAAAACTCGCGTTAGTCCTCTCCGCCTTCCTGCAGCTCTCAGCAAATAAGCCAGTCCTCTCGGTCACGTGTCAATCAGTATAGTTGACTAAGGCAACTAAATATGTGACAGTGGCAAATATACGAAAAGAGTGAGGGAACATATGAGTCGCAAACCTCGCACGGACCCACGCATCGCCACGATTCGCAGCTTCAACCGCTTTTACACCCGGCAGATCGGCGTCCTGAGCGAAAGCTATCTCGACAGTCCGTATTCGCTGACGGAAGGGCGTGTGCTCTACGAGCTCGCGCACAGTAAAAGGCCCACCGCAACGGCGGTTTGCGCGGCATTGGATCTGGATCCGGGATATTTGAGCCGCATCTTGCGCGCATTCCGAAAGGCGCGGCTTATCCGCACGGAGCGTTCGGAGTCGGATGGGCGCGAGACATTGCTTTCACTCACTCCCCGTGGGCGAAAGGCGATTGCATCACTCAACGCGCGTTCAAATAGGCAAGTGGCCGCACGCCTGCAAAGCGTTCCCGAATCGGGCAAAGGGCGCCTGGTCGCGGCCATGAACACGATCGAGGAGCTGCTCGCTCCGGATGCCGGGCAAAACGAACGATACATCCTGCGGACTCATCAGGTCGGCGACATGGGCTGGATCGTGCATCGTCAGGGCGCGTTGTATGCGCAGGAATATGGATGGGACCAGCGCTACGAAGCGCTGGCGGCAAAAATCGTCGCGAAATTCATCGAACATTTCGACCCGCGGCGCGAACGTTGTTGGATCGCCGAACGCAACGGCGAAATTGTCGGCTCGGTGTTCCTGGTGAAACATTCACGCACGATCGCGAAGCTGCGTTTGCTATACGTCGAATCTTCGGCCCGCGGTTTGGGGATCGGAGCGCGCCTGGTGAGCGAATGTGTTCGCTTCGCGCGTCAGGCTGGCTACAAGAAAATCACGCTGTGGACGCAAAGCAACCTCCACGCCGCCCGCCGCATTTACAAATCCCAAGGTTTTCGTGTGGGCGCAAAAAAACGCCATCACAGTTTCGGTCACGATCTCGTCGCGGAGACCTGGGATTTGAAGCTGTAAGCCGATGCGTCAAAGGCAAAGCATCATCGCTCTGCGCCAAATTCACGCTCTACTCTCGCGCTCAACTCTCATCGCTTCCATCACGCTCTGAATCAGTTCTTTGGCTTTGCCGATCTCGGACTGGATCATGCGTATATCCATCACCGGCACGTCGGGATCGCGATTCGTGTGGCAATAGACGCCGTGCTGGCCGACCAGCACCAACGCGTTCGTCAGCAGGTCCAGCGTCACCGCCAGTCGGCCGCGCTGCGGCCCCATCATGGTTTCGTAATGCTCAAGCTCGTCTTTGTGCTCATCAAACGCGGGCATGTACGCTCCTCGTGAATACGTTAACACCATCGCCGTCGCCGTAGCGCAGCCTGCCGGAACGAAGGCAAATTGGATGGTCCTAGGACCTTCTATTGCACCCTAAGAACATAAGTCCCCAGTTTGCTTTACTCTGCCACGACCAGGCCGGATAATTTGGCTCGTTGCCCGGGGGCCAGGCGGGTTCCCGTTTCAAATTGGAACCGCGTTTGTGTACGTGCGTAGCAACGCTATACTAGAACGAGAACTGCGTGCTTGTGCGTCACGTCAAGATTTCCTGGACGAAGTTCGGCCCGTTGTTGCTGCAACGACAAGATTTGAATCTCCTTCGAAGCTGCTGCTGGGGACGAATGTGGCTTCTGAGACTCGCGGGGTGAGCAAACGATGAGACGGTCAGATTTGGTACGCAACGCGGGGAAGGGCAAGTCCGTGCGGACTTCCCAAATTGTTTTTGGCGAGCGCCAGCACCTGTTGCGCGTGCTTGATTCAGTCGAACGCAGCGCGTTACCCGCCGCGCGTCTGGAACAGGAACGCCGCGTGATCGAACAATTGATCCACGCGCGCACGCAGGAATTGAATCGCATCAATCAGGGCTGGGACGAAAAAGTGGGAGTGGTGCTAAGCGCCGAAGTGAAGCCGGAAACGCTCGATAATCTCTCGCGGCAAGCGCCCAAGGAGGATTTCTACCTTCTGCGCCTGATCAGCGAGCACCCCAAGGTTTCCGCCAAGACGCTGGGGCGTCTCTCGCATCATCCCTATTCCGCCATTCGCGAGAATATCGCACGCCACCCCAATAGTGACGCAGCGACGCTTTCGCGCCTGAGCAAAGACCGCACCCAGCCGCTGTGGTACCTGGTGGCGTTCAACCCCAACGCTCCATCCACACTGCGCAAAAAGCTCCAAGAGCGCATGCGCCGCCTAGGCGAAAAATCCGCCACGCAGTAAATTCAGGTCCAGCAGAACTTGTCGCGCGGGGATGTGGCACAGCAATTCTTGGCTGTGCTCTTCGCTGTTGCGGCGAGACATTGACCTTTACGTGTTGGCTTCACCGCGCACCCACATGGTTTCGTAGCGGCGGTCTTTTAGACCGCCATTCTTCCGTGCTGCCACGGTGGCGCACCAAGGTGCACCACTACGAAGTGCAATGCGAACAGTCCCTGAGACGCCTGCCTATCGCCAGGCAGGCCGGCGCTACGAATCCGCCCGTAGCGCGTGGATGCATTCATTCTGGAGTAGAATGCCCACATGGCGGACGCGTCTTCTCCGGCTCCCACGCTTTTCAACATCGCCGACGAATTCATCTCGCGCCCATCCCACGAGCACCCACAGAAGACGGCCATCCTCCGGCCCGCAGGTGCGGTAACCTACGCCGCCCTGGAATCGGCAGTGAACCGCGTCGCGCAAGCGCTCCGCGATTCCGACTGCCAGCCTGGCGACCGCGTACTCATTGCGCTGCCGGACTCCCTCGAATTCGTCGCCGCGTTTTTCGGCGCAGCCAAGATCGGTGCCATCGCTGTGCCAGTGAACCCAATGGCGCGCTCGACGGATTACCGCCACCACGTCGAAAACTCCGGTGCGCGCTTCGCGATAGTAGACGCGCCAATCCTGGGCGAATTCGCCGCCGGTGCCGCCCCGCAAGCGCTCAACGTGCTGGTGCTCTGCAATCAAACGGCCGGAACGGAAAAGCCGGAGCGCGTTGCCCGACGCGTCTTCGCCTGGGACGACTGGCTGCCCACGCTCTCGCCCACGCACGCCGAAGAAGTAAAGACGCATCCCACATCGGCCACCGACGCTGCATTCTTCCTTTACACGTCCGGGAGCGGTGGAACTCCGAAAGCGGCGGTACATCGTCATCAAGACATGCTCGTCGCGACGCACAATTTCGCGCACGGCGTGCTCGGCATCCGTCTCGACGACCGCCTCTTCTCGGTCTCCAAACTGTATTTCGCCTACGGTCTCGGCAACGGCATGTATTTTCCGTTGCATTCTGGCGCAACGACGATCCTGCATCCCGACCGCCCGCGTCCGGACGAAATCGCCGAGGTGATCGCCCGCCATCGCCCGACTATATTGTTCTCGGTGCCCACTTTTTACGCAGCGCTGCTGCAGGAATCGGAGCGCGGCCTGGCCCTGGATTTTTCTTCCGTCCGCCTGGCCGTGTCGGCGGGAGAATCCCTGCCCGCTGAAATCTTCAATAAATTCCGCGAACGATTCGGCGTCGAAATTCTCGACGGCATCGGGTCCACGGAAATGCTGCACATTTTTCTGTCGTCGCGGCCCGGGAAAGCGCGTCCTGGCACGTGCGGTAGGGAAGTTCCGGGCTACGAAGCGCGCATCCTGAACGATGTCGGTGAGGCCGTGAACGACGGCGAAGCAGGCAACCTGTGGACGAAGGGCGATAGCGCTTTCGCGGAATACTGGCGCATCCCCGAACTTACGGCGCGCACGAAACGCGATGGCTGGGTCAACACCGGCGACAAATTCACGCGCGACGCCGACGGCTACTACCATTACTGCGGCCGCGCCGACGACATGATGAAAGTGTCCGGTATGTGGGTCTCGCCCGGCGAAGTCGAAAACGCGCTGCTAGCACATTCGGCGGTAGCGGAATGTGCGGTGGTCGGCCACGCGGACGGCGTGGGGTTGATCCGCCCGGTGGCCTACATCGTATTGCGCCGCGGCGTCGCCAATTCCGCGGGCGGGCTAGACAGCGAAATCAACGGCTGGCTCCGCACGCGCCTCCCCGGCTTCAAGTGCCCGCACGAGTTCCGCTTCGTTCCCGAATTACCCAAAACCGCTACCGGCAAGATCCAACGCTACCTACTTCGTTCTTCATAGCGCCCACGCGGTGGATTTTGTTCAGACCGCCATCGGTGCTGCCGCAAGATCGATAACGAACCAAAGTTCGCCGCTACACGGGTCTCATACAGCGCGGCCTTTACCGCGTCCCGCACCTCGCGGGACGCAGCGGGCACTCAGCTGAGAGTTGATGGTCGAAAGTTTGAAACCCGCCGAAGATCGCCAATCGGGAGCGAAAGTAGCGTCGCTCCGCGAGGTTTATAAGCCAGTGCGGGAGCTCGCTCCCGCCATCGGCCCGCGAAGCTTGCTTCGCGACGTCGCTGCACTACTTGCGCGGCAGCGGGACCGTCAAAACAAAGCGGCCGCGAGCCGCCGCACTCCCTATGAACCGCGCCACCGCGAATCGTTTTTCTGTCGTTCCAGTCCGAGAAAGTGGAAGCCCAACCACAAAGACAAATTGGCTCTTTACTGTTAAAATCTATCCTGTAGATTGGCCTACAGGAGCGAGCCAATGCTTCCTCTGCATCTTCAATCCGAAAGCCACATTCCGCTCTACGTACAGTTGCGCGACCAGCTTCGCGCCCTGGTTCATTCTGGCGATCTGCGCACCGGCGACCGCATTCCCGCCAGCCGCGAACTGGCGACGCAACTCGGCGTCCATCGCACCACGGTGGCCAACGCCTACGCCGAACTCGAATCCGAAGGCTTGATTCAAGGACACGTCGGTCGCGGCACCTACATTTGCGGCTCGCCCGTCCGCCAATTCACGCCGCCGCCGCGTACCAATGGCAATGGCGGCGGCATGCGCTGGGAATCGCTCTTCGCCGACGAGCGCGCCGAAGACGCGCTCAGCCGCCTGATGCCGGAAGTTCCCAGCAATTCGATCGGCTTCGTTACCGCTCGTCCGCCGGAGGAATTTTTCCCCGTCGAGGAATTTCGCCGCTGCTGCAACGCAGTGCTGCGCGAATCCGGCCGCAAAGTTTTACAGCTCGGTTCTTCGGATGGCTACGAACCGCTCAAGCGCGTGCTGATCGATTTCCTTCGCGAAGACGGGCTCAACGTCCAAAACGAGCAATTGCTGATCACCGGCGGCTGCCAACAGGCAATCGAGCTCCTCTGGAAAGCGTTGCTGCGTCCAGGTGACGCAGTAGCGCTCGAAAATCCTGCCTATCCGGGTGCGCTCGCGATTTTCAGTGCCGCACGCATACGCATGCTGGCCGTCGGAGTTGAAACCGATTCACGGCGCAACGGGCACGTCGGCCTCGATATCGACGCGCTCGAATCCGTGCTGATGCAAAACCGCGTGAAATTTCTCCTGGTCACTCCGGATTTTCACAATCCCACCGGCACGGCGCTTCCCGTGGCCGAACGCCGTCGGCTGCTGGAAGTCGCCTCGCGCTATCAGGTTCCGGTCGTCGAGGACGCGATTTACGGCCGCCTGCGGCTGCGTGGCGCGCCCCTGCCGTCGCTGAAATCGCTCGACCGTACCGGCAACGTCATTCAAATTGACAGCTTCTCGAAAGTAGCCTTTCCCGGCCTGCGCGTCGGCTGGTGCATTGGCCCGGCAAGCGTCATCGAACGTCTGCGTCTGGTGAAACAGGCCACCGACCTTCACACCGATCAACTCGCGCAGGCGACGCTAGCCGAATTCGTTCGCCGTGGTTATCTCGCGCGGCATCTCGCGAAAATGAAAAAGGTTTACCGCAGCCGCCTGGAAGCGATGGAAGCCGCGCTGGAAACATTCATGCCCGAGGAAGTTGTTTGGACGCGACCGGAAGGCGGGATGTCCGTCTGGGTCACGCTGCCGCCGGGCTTCGATGCCGGCGAACTACTGATTCACGTGCGCGAGCGCGGCGTGCTATACATTCCGGGCCGCCATTTCTATTTCCAGAATCCGCAACCAAACACATTGCGCCTCGGATTTCCGAGCGTGGATGAAAAACAGATCACACGTGGCATCGAAAAGCTGGGCGACTTGGTAAAAAGCGAATTTCGCAAACGCCAGCGCGGCGCCCGCAGCGAAGCGCAGTCCCGCGTCGCGCTAGTATGACTTTAAAGCTGTCATCCCGAACGAAGTGAGGGATCGGCTTTTTGTAGCCGTGAAATTCGATCGACGATGTTGCTCAAACCCAATCCGGAAAACATCTGCTTCGGCTGCGGCGGCGCAAACGCACGCGGCATGCAACTTACGTTCGAACAGGACGACGCCGCGAACAAGATCCGCGGCGCCTTCCGCCTCGGCCCGGAATACCAAGGCGGCGTCGGGTTCATTCACGGTGGCATCATCGCCGCGGTCCTCGACGAAGTGATGGGCAAGGTCTGCCGCTTCCGTGGCGTGCGCGCCGTCACCGCTGAACTCGGCGTCGAATATCTGAAGCCGGTGCTGGTGAATGCAGATTTGCTGATCGAAGGCTACGAAATCGAAATGAACGGCCGCAACCTGCATATCGCCGGTGAAATTCGCGACAAAACCGGCCAATTGCTCGCGCGCGGCCACGGACGATTTGTAATTATTCACCAGAAGCAACAGGGAAACGGTGGCGGCGATAAGGCGGAATCGAAGTAGAATCAATTCTAAATTGAGCGGTCAGGGAGAAGGCACATGGATTTGATGAACAACAATTTGTGGCGCGTGAAGGTCGGCCTCGCGGAAATGTTGAAGGGCGGCGTCATCATGGATGTGACCAACGCCGAGCAGGCCAAAATCGCCGAAGATGCTGGCGCTTGCGCCGTGATGGCGCTCGAGCGCGTGCCCTCGGACATTCGCAAGGAAGGCGGCGTCGCGCGCATGGCCGCTCCGCGCGTCATTCGCGAAATCATGGACACGGTTTCGATTCCGGTGATGGCCAAAGTGCGCATCGGTCATTTCGCCGAGGCGCAAGTCCTCGAAGCCCTCGAAGTCGATTACATTGACGAGAGCGAAGTGCTCACGCCCGCCGACGAAGAGCATCACATTTGGAAACACGGCTACAAAGTTCCGTTCGTGTGCGGCGCGCGTAATTTGGGCGAAGCGCTGCGTCGCATCGCCGAAGGCGCGGCCATGGTTCGCACCAAGGGCGAAGCCGGCTCGGGCAATATCGTCGAAGCCGTGCGACACATGCGCACGATCGTCAGCCAGATGAAGCGGCTCACCACGCTCGGCGAAGAGGAATTGGTGCACGAATCCAAGGAACTGGGCTCGCCGTTCGAGCTGGTCGCCTGGGTCGCGAAACACGGCAAGTTGCCCGTACCGAATTTCTCCGCTGGCGGCATCGCCACTCCCGCCGACGCCGCGCTGGTAATGCAACTAGGCGCCGAAGCAGTCTTCGTCGGCTCCGGAATTTTCAAATCGAGCGATCCGTCAGTCCGCGCCCGCGCCATCGTGAAGGCCACCACGCATTACAAGGATCCGAAAGCGGTACTGGAAGCCTCCGAAGAGCTAGGCGATGCCATGAAGGGCCTGGACATCCGCCAGATGGAAGAAAAAGACCTGCTGCAGACGCGCGGCTGGTAAAGGCGTGATTAGTGATTGGTGATTGGTGACGAGCGCCTCGGCTGCAGCGGGCCTTTCCCATTAATGGTTTTAGCAGTGTTCACATGTCGTGCCTTTGGCTTTCTCGCACCGCTACCAAAAATGAAAATCGGCATCCTAGCCATCCAAGGTGATTACGAAGCCCACGCCAAGATGCTTCAGCGCATCGGCGTTGACTACACCTTCGTCCGCACGCCGCAAGACCTGCAAGGACTCGACGGCGTCATCCTCCCCGGCGGCGAAAGCACCACGCACCTGAAAGTGATGACCGAAGAAGGCCTCTTCGACGCCCTGAAACAATTTGCCGCGCAGAAAGGCGCGTTCTTCGGCACCTGCGCTGGCACAATTCTCCTCGCAAGAGAAGTTCACGGCCCCCCGCAGGCCTCGCTCGCGCTCCTCGACGCCTCGGTTCTTCGCAACGGCTACGGCCGCCAGCTTGCCAGCGACGTCCATATGGGAAAAACCAAGCTGCATCCCGAGCCGCTGGAAATGGTCTTCATCCGCGCTCCCATCATCGAAAGAATCGGCGCGGACGTCGAAGTTCTCGCCGAAGATGCCGGTCATCCGGTTCTTGTCCGCCAGGGCCGCATCCTTGCGTCCACGTTTCATCCCGAATTGACCGACGACACCACAGTTCACGAATATTTCGCGCGCATCACACGCAACGGCTCCTGAATTAAACGCGAACAGTAGGGAAGTACGAAGCACAGGAAAGCGCGAGGCCGGCACACGTGGCAAACGAAAAATGACGCAATCCGCGACGAACAATATTTCGGCACTATCAACGCGGAGTGCTTGCCGCCGGTTTTCGCAAGTGATGCGCTGCGATCAGACGACTCGGCGAGTCTGACCATGCCCGACCACTTTGCGCCAAGACTGGTTGTCTAGCGGAACCAGCCCGAATCCGCTCCGGCCTTGCGCCCTTCGTCTTCCAGCGCTTCGAGTTGGCCTTGCAGTCCGGCTTTCCGTTCCTCGATCTGCTTGATCTTTGCGTTCCGATCGTTAACGTAAATGATGCTCTGCATCGCGCCGCTCTGCGGATCGACGCTCACGGCGCCATATTTCGCGATCTCATCTTGCAGTTTACTGATTTCCTGATCGCACTGCGCCATTTGATCGTGGATTGCGCGCGCCCTACCACGCCAATACTGCTCGTCGGTTTTCCCACCAGACGCACCGCCATTACCGCCGGAATTAGCGCCCACGTTGGCGCCAGAATTTTCGCCGGAGTTGCTAAACGAGCTCTCTCCGCTCGACGAACCGCCGCCCGAATTTCCGTCGCCCACCACTGAAACTCCATGGCCGGACAATTGCGACAGCTTATCGTCGGTGTAAACCTTCGGAGCGCCTGGATCTGATTTCGTTTTTTGAGCGCGGGCCCTGCGTGCTGCTTCGCCCAAGGATTCCGCCGCCGGCGCCGACTGGTCCTGCATCTGCGGCTCCGCTGGGGCAGACACAGCGCCTTGTGACGTCGAGGACGAACTTGCGCTAGAACTGCTGTCTGAACTTGAGGAAGGGTTGCTCGCTTGCGGTTTCGCCGCAGAAGACGGCTGACCGTGTGCCGTAGCACCCCCAGCCGGCGCCGCCGCACCCGCCTGCCCCTGCCCGAGCGCCACAGGTGCCGCGCACAACCCCGCTAAAAGCAGCGCGGAAGCTGCGCTCGGCATCATCAGTGTGCGAAGCGCGCGAGACACGTTGCTCGCCACTCGATCGACCCACACCAATTTCGCTGACACACGATTCTCGCGCCGTTCGCTCATGGCTAACCTCCATTCCGCAGGATCTTTATTCCAAGGTAGGCCCGCCCCCACGAGCGGTCAACGACAGACACGGCTCATATATCGTCCCGGTAACCTGTACCTCCGGCCGAAGCAACGCTCCTACAAGCGAATTCCGCCCAGCAGGCAAAGTGATTCGCGCAGGGCATTGTGGAATGCGGCGGCTTGCCGCCGCATTCAGACGGAACGAGCTACCGCGCATGTCCAGGCGAGGGTCGCCTCCCCCAGTGCCGCCGAAGCGTTATCCATCGGAGAACTGGTCGATGGCTTTCGTGTCGTTGGTCGCCAGAAATTTCTAGGCGAACATAAAGCGAAGATGATATGCTGTCCCCGATGGACGAACCGCACAAACGAATCATCTACCTGGCCGCCGCCATGTTCTTTTGCCGGCGCCTGGCAGCGCTCGAAGGGCGTCCGAGGCCCGCGCGCGAAGCTGCATACAGCGAATCCATAGACTACGCCGTCGAGCTTATGCAGCGAGTTGAATCGCGCTTTTCAACTTTCGCCAAACGATAACCCCGCGTCGCATTCAATGCCGCAAAAGAAAAGGAGGACGAACATGAATCTCGCCGAATTCCGCACATCTCTAGCTGAAAGCGAGCCGCCGACCGGGCTCTCTGCCCCGCTAGCAGCACTCTGGTGGGACGCGAAAGGGGAGTGGACCCGCGCCCACGCGCTAGTCGACGAGCTCGAAACCTCCGACGGCATGGCCGTCCACGCCTACCTGCATCGCAAGAGCGGCCAGATCGAGAACGCCGATTACTGGTACGCGCGCGCCGGCCGCAGCTTCGAACGCCCCGCGTTCGAAGCGGAGTGGCAAGCCTTGGCCGACGCGCTGCTTTCCGAAGCTCGAATCAAATAACTAACCGGTGCGCTCGAGCGCCGAAGACTGCTCTACGGGTAGCTCACCACAGTTACCGGCGTATCCGGGTTGGCAATAGTCGAAGACCCGCCGGTATTGTTGATCACATTCGAGATGCCACCGGATCCGGAGGTGGAGAGGAAGATGGTCAACAAGTCACGCATGCTCCCGGCCGGCAGCGTCGTCGGGACCTCAAACGCGTTGGCCGCGAAGATGGGTACACCCTTGTTGAAGAAGCTGTAACTCCCCATTCCGTATCCACTGAAAATCTTCACGTTGTTTGCGACCTTGAAAGCCGCCCAGCCGTCAACGCCGGGAGCCTCCATCCATGCGGCCTGGCTCGGCGGGTCGTAGGGCATTTCATTCTGGAAAAATATGTCCGTGCCGCCGTTTCCGTTCCAGGCCACTTCATACTTCTGATAGTGCTCGACGAAGAGTCCGTACGCGGTCACATTCTCGCCATTTACCACGACACCCGTGTCGCCGACGTTGGTAGTCCAGCCAACTCCGTTGCCGTGGTCCGCGCGCCACGCCCAAATGTCGTCGAGAATAGTGTCACTGCTGTTGACCACCAGGCTCGTCGTCGCGCTGCCCGCCTCCGCGCCTCCGATGCGGAAGAAAACATCCTGAACCGCCGATGGGTCCGCCGCCGCATGGTCATCAAAAATCAGCGACAGGAAAGTTCCCACCTCGAGCAGCACTGGAGATTTCGTCGGGCCCGCATCAAAAATCATTCCCGAGAGCAAGTCGCCCTTCGAGCTGATCACTATCATGGAAGGATTTCCGTTTTGCGGAATCAGCGTCGGGAAGCCAATACCCAACACGACGGTATCGGGATAAGGGACCACGATGCTGCGATCCAGATTATAAACGCCCGGCGTCAGGATCAGGTTGTTGCCAAAAAGCAATGCCGCATTGATCTTCTCGACGCTGTCCGTCGGATGCGCCACGAAGAACTTCTCAATTGGTATCGATGACCCCGGCGTCGCACCGCCAGACCACGTCGTCCCCGAAGAACTACGCTGCACCGCAGGCACAAACACGTTGTAGTTGCCGTCGGAATCGACGTACAGGTACGGCTCCTCTCGCGTCACAGGACTGGTGGGAAGTGTGGTGTACGGCCCGCTGCATGGCGCCACCTCAGGGAAACACTGCGCCGGCGCGCCCACTACTCCCGAGAACACCTGGTTCCAGACGCCGTTGGTCCATCCATCGATGTTGCTGTTCCTGGTGATCCACTGCTGTTGCGTCGCGTTAATAATCGTGCCATTGGCAAACGCCGAATCCGCAATGAATCCGCCGCTAGCGAACCCCGGTCCGCTGCAGTAATCAAAAAGGAAGAGGTTGCCGTTGATCTGGACCCGCCGCACCGGCGACGCCTGCGATACCGCCCAGAACTCGGCGCTGGAAGTGCAAGCTGACGTCGTCGTCACGTTGATGGTCAGGTTCGACAACGAGCGCCAAAAATTCACCAACGCGGTGCAATTGCCGGGCCCAAAGCACTGGTTGGATACATTGATTGCGCCGTTGATCGTGACATCGCTCGGCGAAGCTCCCAGGCCCGCCACGGTGGTGTAGTAGCCCACCTGAAAAATGAGAGGAGTGGCGCTCGATCCATATGTCCCGGGCTCAAATAGCAATGCATAGCGCTGCGTTCCGAACTGGTTGGACACTTGTTGGGTTGCCACCGCGTCCACCGTCGCCTGAATCGCGCTCTGCGACATGCTCGGATTGAAAACGTAAACGTTAGGACCAAAATCCGGCTGGCCTGCCGTGGAAATAGTAGCCGTCGAAACAGCATTGCTCGGTGCCGCTGCAGCCACACCCACGATCGGTGCCACCGCAGTGATGGCCAAAATCAGTAGGGCGGTATATACTAGGTACGTTCGCATATGTATGTTTCCTCCTCGGAACATCATCCCCAGGCGCAAAAACAAGCCTGACTTTATACGTGGCATATACGCCGACGTATAACGCGTGTCAAAAAATTTATTTGGTAGCGACTTAAAAATGTGGGTGAGGAATTGGCGAAGCCCAGACCGCTTCATCCTGAGCGCAGCGAAGGATCTCTGTTCGATGGCAACCTTGTTTCAGCCGAGCGCCGGCTCAAATAGCCTGCGCGTGCGGCACTTTCAACTTCTTCGCAAAGTCGCACAGTTCCTTGCCGCGCACCTCAAGCGAATCCCATTCCCCCAGGACGCAGCCGCACTTGGGGCAAAGCATCAGATACACCATCTCGCCGCTGGCATGCGCTCCGAAGCTGAAATTCGGTGGCACCTTGCAAGTCGAGCACACAAAGACCAGCGTTCCGTTCCGCGCTTTCATTCCTGATAGATGAAGTTCGATCACAACGCCTCTCTCTACATCCCGAGCAGCAGCGAATTCAATCGCAGACCAACGCAGGCACCCCTTACGCTAGTGTTACCACCAGCCTCCAAGGCAGGTCAAGCCAAGCCGATTCTATGTTCATGCCCAGCGGAGCGAGGCCTGCCTGCCGCAGGCAGAGACCTCTGTTCACTTTTCCACCGCTCCATTGCCGACCAGAAAGACTTTTTGAGCACACTCTGCCTGCACGCGCTAACATAGCCGCCGGAACAGTGCTAAGAATTAAACGGGGGTCGTCTTCGTTGAAGGAGGCATAGATGCCTGAAGCCAAGGGAATGTGGGAAGGCTTGATGGACTTTTCCTTTCGCGCCTACGCAACGCCGCGAATGTTGAAATTCCTTTACGCCATGCACCTGCTCGTGGGACTCGTCGCTGCGGTCGCCTGGGTGGTCCTGGCATTCCAACAGGCTCCGGTGCAAGGTCTGCTCGCGCTCCTTGGCGCTCTAGTCGGCTATTTTTTCTGGATTCTCTACTGCCGCGTAGTGCTCGAGGTGCTATCGGCGATTTTCCGTATGGCCGAAGCGATCGCGCCGGAAGGCCGTCATCCGCAGCAGCAGTAGCTTGCGGCGGGCTATGGCAGCCTAGACCAATAGGCTGGCGATGGAAGCTCCATTCAAGCCGGGACAACTCGTCCGCGTCAACCTCGCGGGTATGCAAGTCGAGAAGGTAACCTTCCACGCCGCCGTCACCGACGCGGTCGGCAACATCATCAAGCAGACATCGCAAGACCCGCCAAAGTATCTGGTTCGACTGCTTTTTTCATTCCGCGGAATCAACCAGGTAGACGTTCCCGCCGATCGCATCCGCGCAGGATAGTTCGACCAGGCGCTCGACCGGATGCGGCGCCCGACGCTCCTACGCCGTCGCAGCTTTCGCTTTTGCCGCAGCCTGGACTGTGTAAACCAGAACCGCTTTTTTCCCGCCTTTCGCGGCCGTGGCACAAATGGAACTCAGATTCACGCCTTTCGCGGCAAGCTTGTCCAGATGTTGCGCCAGAGCGCCGGGCTTGTTCAGCAGTTCATATTCCTCCGCGGCGGTCTCCCCGTAGGCGAGACCAGCTTCGTCCAAAGCCTTCTTCGCGCGCCTGGCATCTTCGACCACCAGTTCAACCACGCCGCCAGTCCCTTGCACCGTTGCCAACAAGGCGAGAATGTTCACTTTTGCATTCCCAAGCGTCTTAGCGATCTCCGCCACCGCCCCAGGGCGATTCTGAACACTAACTGTGAACTGCTTCGTCTTGGCCATACAGGCACCTCCCGTAGTGAGTGGCAGGATTATACGCCTCGATAAGCAACGCCACCGCCAATAATATTGGCTGGCTCTGGAGCCGCCTGTAGATTGCGAGGTGTGCGAGGCCGATCCCGCGCCTCGGTCTAGCGCGTGGTCTGTTTTGTGAATGGCAAAGGCATGACGCAGGATTACGGGTATAGCTGACCCGTGTTCTGAAATGAGAAAGGGAGGAAGTCTGTGACTCCCTCCCCTTTTTTGCATAAACCTTACTGCAGCGGATTGAAGCCCGACGTCGTGCAAGGAGGCGGAATCAGCGATCCGGCCGGGTCCACACGCACCACGCCCGTCTCGTCGATACAGTAGCTGGCGATACCGGTCGAGTTGGCAGTGGTCGGCTGGGCCGTAACGGAAAACCCTGTATCACCGGACACACCGCAAGCCACCGGAACACCGGCAGCCAGTTGAACCGTACCATTCGGCGTGAACGTGTATGTGTACCCGCCCTTATTGAACGGAGCGGTTGACAACACTTCGTCAATCAAGCCTGCGTTCTTGCAGGTGTTCGAGCCGGCCGGGCCGCCCAACTGAGTGAGGGAGGTCGCGAAGCCGTCGTTGAACGTGGACGAGAACGTCTGTTCCGCCGAAGAAATCGTGCGGAGCGTGCCTACTGCGCCGGCCTGGTTCGCGGCAATCTTGGCGCGAAGCAAGTTCGGAATCGCAATCGCCGCGATGATCAAAATGATCGCCACGACGATCAACAACTCAATTAACGAGAAACCCCTCTGCCTATTCTTCATGGTTTGTTCTCTCCGGTAGAATGAATGTCTCCTTGGCTCGCGAAAAGCTTACTGGGCACAACCGTGACGCAAGGAATGAAGAGCAAGGACCGTTCCATATTGGTATCACTGTTTCCTTTTGGGGCACATAAGTTGGTCTGTAAGACCCGCAAGGAGTTAGGCGAATCGCAGGAGCAAGGCTTTCGACTCTGCATACGCCTCAACACTGCGTGCCCTCAAAAAGTGACCTATTTTGACTATTCGCCGACGACGAAAAAGGTCAATCGAACGCTATCCTGCCGGGACGCAGCCTCATGATTTCCTGACCTACTGTCTAACGCGCTTCGATACCGTGGAGGTTGACAGCGCGCCCGGCGTTCCGATGGGGAAATTCTACGGCGGACTTTCGACCGTAACGAAGAGACGAGTGCTGAGAAGACCAAAGCGAAATGACTTTGAATGTGAACCTCGCCGGGAGCGAGCGGCAGGACCCTGCGTTCTTTACGCTTTGTCTCCCGCCGTAAGGGGCGCTGAACCGAGTAAGCCTCGAACGCATTCAGCTAGCCTACCAAAGCCATCCGGCTTGGATATGATTGCGTCGAAACCAATCGCCGACATTATCGACTGGCAACTCAAGACTTCGTCATAAAGTGTAAGGAGCACGATCCGCACGTTTGGCATCCGGCCTCTCAGCACGGACGCCGCTTCCACACCGTTCATGCGAGGCATCCGGAGATCGAGCAAAACCAAGGCGGGTTCAAGTTCCGTTGCTTTTTCGAGAGCATCGACGCCATCGATGGCCTCGCCGCAAACTTCGAAATTCCGTTGGTTGAGGTAGGCGCGAATGGCTTTCCGGGCAGTCGCGCTATCGTCCGCGATTAGAATACCTTTGGGCATGCCGGCCCACCTTGACGCACATGCCAAAGTAGCACTGAATCGCAAACCTCGGAAAGCTCGGCAGATACGTACGACGTCTAGAGGTTTCCCCTAGACGTTATGCACTGTTCACCCTATTAACGAGCCCTTTTTATCTCTGTAGCCTATCTAACAGTCGGCGACGCCCACGCCGTATGAGCACTGATTGGCAGTGACGACGAGGCAGCCCCGCCTCACTGAAATACCCATAGTCCGTTCCGGTTCTCAGCGAGTCATAATTAATGTCAAAGCGTATTCTGGTGGCCGATGACAGCGACGCCGTTCGCAGGGTCATTCGTGCCTACCTCACCCAGGAAGACTTTGAGGTCTGCGGCGAAGCTGTCGACGGTGAGGATGCTGTCGAGAAGGCTCGGAAACTCAAGCCCGATTTGATTCTCTTGGATGTGGCGATGCCTCAGACAAATGGCATCGTTGTTGCCTCGGTCCTGAAACACATGATGCCAAACGTCCGGATAATTCTATTCACCATGTATAGCGAAGCGGTCGCCAAAGCGTTTCCTCAAGGGCTTGCTGCCGACCTGGTAATTGCTAAAGCGGACGGCATGAGCA
>Ga0210401_10000538_pt1 | contig 46037 bp, 70 predicted proteins | sample IncBWH32MmetaG_FD_150866 | JGI IMG/M metagenome (GOLD analysis project Ga0210401, IMG submission 150866) | Forest soil microbial communities from Barre Woods Harvard Forest LTER site, Petersham, Massachusetts, United States - Inc-BW-H-32-M | ecosystem: Environmental > Terrestrial > Soil >...
TGAGACGAAAAGTCCGAACCATTCTCCGTTGGTGGTGTGGATATCAAGGCCGGAGGAAGTGGAATTCTTTCCGATGATGTCGTCGGCCACGCCCATCACATGCTTTACTTCCTTGCCGATCTTGCGCTCGCCGCTCAGGGCCGAGTCCATCACCGTATCTAAATTATTTCCACCATCCGCCAGGTCGCGCTCGCTCAGGCAGAGCATGGGAATCGGAACGGGCTCGGAATAGCGCTGGCCTTTCTTGCACGGCGGGATGGTGTAGCTTTTCCCGCCGCCCACGCCACGCCATTCCTTCGGCCCCACGTTAAAAATGTAAACCTGCGGCAGATCAACCAGCGCGAGGTTGGCTTCGGCTTCGTGGATGGTGCGGTTGCGTTTCTGTAGTTGGGTGATACCGCCCTGTACGGGAACCAGCATGAGAATTCTCCTGAATTAGCTTTCGATAATCGATTTTCCAGCTTTTCGCCCCTTGCGCCGGCGTTCGGCTTCGATGGCGCGGGGCAGGGGATCGAGCGATGTGCGGATTCCGGTCGCCTCCGAGAGTTGTTCGAGCTTGCGCATCTCGCCCATGTTGTCGTCATAAACGTTTTCGAACTGCTCGTGGAAGCCCTTTTCTTCGCGCGCGATCATTTCCAGGTCGTAGTTGCGAATCTGCCACGCCTGCAAGGCTTTCCCTTTTTCGATGCAGTGCAAAAGCAGTCGCAGGTTGTCCGCCCCGAAGTCGTCGAGCGAAAGATACTCGGTCTCTTCGTAGGCCGGGTAATTCATCATGTCGCTCAAGCGCTGCTGAAAGGTGTGGGTGTGGCAATACTCCCCGTCGGCGGGCTTTGGTCCGAAGGCCTGCTCGTGCCAGGTGCCGTAGAGTTCCCACGGTAAAAGCGTTTCTAGAATCCAGCGCTCCCCGAGCTTCGGATACTTCATCAAATTCTTCTGCACATACTGATTGGTCTCGGGATTGAGGATGTTCATCGGCCTACGCCGGTCGGGATTCCAAATGACACGGTAGCGCGGCAGTCCAGATTCTGTGATGCCAAAATCGGCGCACACTCGTTCCACCCATTCCGGGCAGGGATGGGCTTCGCGGCGTTCGATGGAGGCGTTGAGAAGGTCAGTCATGCAAGATTGCTGAAATATGCCGGATCGACAAGAAATGGGTACGAGGGCGGAATAATCACAGAGCCGGGCCCCATGTCGGCAGCACAATATCCGGAAACAAGTAGGCCTCTCCACGGTCGGCCGATTTTTTCGAAGAGAAGGGAATCGCGCTGCATGGCGTCAGTTATTTGACGAACGTAGGCTTCGAGCTGAAACTGAACGCGAGGATCGAAATAGCTTTGGTTCCATCCCTGCTTCGGCGCAAAGAAATAACTCCGCACCCGCTCCGCCAGTCCCAGCTTTTCGGCCAGCACGGCGCTCGGCAGTCCAATTCCGAGAGAGGCGAGAAAAGCACGTCGGTTCACTTTGCTACTCCTACAATCTCCGGGTCCGCTTCCGCTCGCACTTTCTCGTAATCTGCGCGCGTCATGATGACCTGCATGATCTCTTCTTCTCTCAAGCAGAGTAGTGGTTCCGCGTTTTTGTTGGCGACTCCGAAGAGCGGTAGATCAGTTCCGGCGTACTTTCCGAACATCACAATCGCCCCGTTTTGCACGCGGATAGGAATGAGTTGGCCCACTAAGTTGTAGCGGCCCTGCCCCACGCCGACGACCACGCCAAACGACGGCGGCTGCTTTCCGGTGTCCGGCAGCACGATCCCGTTGGCGCTCAACTCTGCGTCCGGAATTCGTTTCACGTTGACGCGATCCCCGAGCGGCACGGCAACCGCATCGTCTCTCAGGGAATTCGAGCGCGTGTCGAGAACGACTTCGGCTTGCGTGGCAGCGTCTTTGATCTCGAGTCCAGTTGAGCCTTCGCCCGCGAACTTCAGGCGCTTGTCGGTGACGATGATTTCACCTTTTGCCACAGTTGTGTCCCTCCGGATAGACGGTGATGACATCCTTTGCGGTGAGCGTCCCGCACTTCGGGCAACATGGATTATCTTCCCGGATGAGAAACCTTCCCCGATTCGCCTGTATGCAGTGTCCGCAGAAATGATCGCGTGGGCAATCGCAGCCAATTCCCCAGCGCGTGATAGTTACGGGTGCGCCTTCGAGGGATGTCTCGCATGGCTTCGAGTGTAACCCCAGAACTTCCCGCGTATGTTTCCGTTCCATATCCATCGCGGCATCGATCAGGAAATCGACCGAGGCCGCGATGACCGCTTTGTAATGCTGCTCTTGCCCAACTTCTTCCGGACTTCTTAAAACTGACGGCGGCGGAGAAAGAACGGGCTTCGACCGGAACTTCGGCCCGCCCATCAGTCTTCTCCGCCGCGCATCTCCCATTTACTTATTCGTCTACGTCTACGTGCCAGAAGGCAGGGCGCATCCATCGTAGTACAGGCCCAGCTTTGGCTGTTCAAGGCAAATCTGGAATCCGCCCCAGATGTAGTTGATGACCGAGAAATCCAAGCCGCCATCGTCGCCATAGGTCTGGAATTCCGTCTGTCCGTTGCGGGTCAATGGGCCGGTCGGCTGCAGTTCGCCGCGGAACCATTTCTTGATTGCCAGCGCGTCGATGCGCCCTGGCGTGGCTAGCTTCGACACCAGCTTCTGATAGCCCGCCATGGTGGCCGCGGCCATCTTCTTCATCATGTCGATGTTGCGGTCGCCCTTCGCTTCGTTCCAGAGAATCGTGGGATTCGCCTGGTAGGCGTAGTTCGACAGCGACTGCTGCTGGTCGAAGCCCATGTGCATGAGCAGGTCCATGGCTTCGCCCTCGTCATCGGGCAAAACCCGGCGCAGATACACCAGTCCCAGATCGACCGCCGACGGCACCACGGCGAAGTTGTTCATCGCCAAGTGCGGAGTCTTCAGTTGGCCGGGGAAGCTGCCGCGCGCCAGGTTGTTCCAGCTACCTGTATTCGCGTCGAGGTGATTCGACTGGAAGGAGCCGAGCGAGGAGTTGACGATGCCCGGAGAGCCATCGACCGCCAAGACGTAACCGGCCGCCGCACCCCCCGGCACCGCGCCGGTGATGTAGAGCAGCTTGGCGTTGACGTCGATGTTCAGGGTGGTGATCGCGCCAATGGAGGCTTGGCCAACCGCCGGCAGAACCTGATAGACCTTGTTGCCCTGAAATTTGTTGGCGTTATTGACCCCGATCTGGTTGCCGCTGATCGATGTGATGGTGTCGAGGATGCCGGCGGCGTTCAGGTCGGAGTTGAGCAGCGATTCGCAGAGATTGCGGAACTGCGAAATCTGCTTTTCGAGATTCCGTTTCTTGTAATCCCCGACGGCTTTCTTCGAGCTGTCGGTGGCCGACATGGCGAGGTCGGTCATCTCGGTGCAAGCCAGAAAAAAGGCGGCCTGCACTTGGGCGCGCGCCTGGGTGATGGCGGCGCCGCGTCCCGCCGATCCTCCATCGGGATCGACCTGGCGGGTGAGGGTTCCAGGCACGAGGTCGAGCGCCCACCAGAGGACGCGCGAGCTCATGACTTCAGTGGGGCGCTTTTCGATCTTGTCGAAAGCCATCGAATCGCGCTGCAACGCGTCCGTGATTCGACGGACGTAGGCTTCGAGCTGTGAGGCAAGGGCTTGGGCATTGTTTCCTTGGGCCAAGAGGCACCACCTTCATCAGTGGGCTTCGAGGTCGTCTCCGTTTTATTCGCGAGGAATCAGCTTCGAGACGTGGTGCTGTGTGTGGGACCGTCGAGCGTGCGCCGGTTTGCAGTACTAGCGCGGAACTGGCGAGAGTCACTCTCGCGGGGCTTTCCGATTCGCCGCCGTTTTTTGGGCTGAGTCCGGCTCTCAGAGGCGAAGCGGAAGGCAGAGCTTTTTCTAGTAGCTGACGACTACTTTCCTGCCGTCGTTCAAAATGTATTTGCCGTCGAGCGCCATGGCGGTGGTTGTCTTCGAGTAGTTGATGGCGGATTGCTCGGGCTTTTTCGGGACACGAGTCCAGCCTTGATTGGCGTTGGCGTTATTGTCGCCCCGGTTGTTCTTGTCGCCCTTGTCGGCGTTCGGGGTGTTTGTTTTCTTGCCCCGGAAGATGCCAGAGCCTTCAAACATCATGCGCACCGCTTCGCCGATTACTTCCGCGTGTTTCGCGTCGGCAAGCTTCACGGCTTTCTGAATGTCACCCTTGGTCAAGTGCGCGTGGAAGTTCCGTAGAAAGCGCCCGTCCTTCATGGTTAGCTTGTTGACCCGATCATGAATCTTCGAGACCAGATCGACATATTCGCCCTTGTAGTCTTTCGCGAGTTTCGCTAAATCCAAGCCACGCGCCTGCGCTTCGGCGCGGATACTGCTTCCGATCCGAGCTTGGAGTGCTGGTTTAATTTCGGTGCGCGCCTGCGCCTCGCGGACACCCATTTCCTTCTTGCTAACTTCAGCTTCGCGCGCACTCAAAGCTTTGCTTTGCGCGTCTACTTTTTTCTCGGGGACTTTCTTCGATGTCTCCAGTCGACCGTTGTAGTAGTCGGCAAGTTGCTTAGCCAGACGTTGCGCCTCCGGATTGTCTTTCATCGCCGCCAGCGCGCCGTGAATCCCCCGGATGTCGAGCGCGCCAAGGTCGTTCACGATGACTTTCGCCATCAGGTGATCATAGTGTTCGGGATGATGCTCTCCCACATAGTCAAGGCTGTGAGTAAAGAGCTTTAATGCGGAGTCGGGGTTCTGCTGGAAGCCGGATTCAACCCATGAAGGATCGCCCTTGGCGAAGAGGTCCGCATCTCCGCGCAACTCTTCCATGTCAGTCTGCAATTGCTGGACGCCTTCGATTCCACCCAGCGCTTCGATGTCTTTCGCGAGTTGGATGGCTCCGTTGGTTCCGCCGGGAATGGCCTTGAGTAAGCGCTGCTCGGCGTAGATTAACTGCTTTTGCCGCTTGAGCGCTTTCGGGCCTGCTTTTTGCGCGAGGTCGATGAGCTTTTTGTCTTCGGCCGAGACTTGGCGGCCGTCGACGAGGGCGGGGGCGTTGGGATCGGAGTTTGGCGCGTTGGGATCGTCAGGATCGGCATTCGGATCTATGTTGGGATCCGCATCGTTCGGATCTCCGCCACTCCCCGGGTCGTCTGGATCCACTGCACCCGGGTCAGCGCCTGGATCGGAACCTAGGTCCCCACCTGGATCACCGCCGCCCCCAGGATCGGAGCCAATTCCGGGATCCGCAATCGCACCGGCGGCTAACATCATTCCAAAAATCGGCAGCAACCAAACATTAAGCAGAAATCGCAGCACTGGAGCCTCCTATGGGTATGGGCGGTGGTAGGGCAGCTCCCGGAAGAGCGGGGCCGCCGGGTGATTTGGGTAAAGCTGGATGAGGAGCGCCCGGCGGCCCCGCCGCCGAAGGTACACTTCCAGGCGCGCCCGGAACACCCGGCAACGGCGGCGGCGCTGGAGGGGGAACGATCCCCAGCAAATCCGGCGGAATCACGATGCCCGACTGTTGCGCCTTGGTCAGGTGCGCGATGAGGTGCAATTCCAGATCGTGAACCACTTCCTGCTGAGTGGTCAGCATTTCCAACGTCTTCGCGTCGTTTAGGATTCTTACGCAGGTGCGAGCTTCTTCGATGTGATCATCGGCTAAACGGATAGGCACACTGGAGGTTTCTTCAAATTGTTGGGGCGGCGGAACCGGCGGGGCTTGCGCGCCCGGCGAAACGCTTGATACAACCTGCTGGGCTTGTTGTTGTGCGGCTTGTTGTTTCGCTTCCGTGGCTGCGATGTCGGGTATCGGCCCATCTTCCGACTGCATCATCTCCCACTCGGCTAACTGCTTATCGCGTGCGGCCGCTCCCTTGATGACCAGATCGAGCCCGGTCGCGTCTTTGAAAGCAACGAGATTATCCGGCTCTTCGCGAAACAGTTGCGCGGAAATCCCTTGCGGATTCTGCTCCGCCGCCTGATACAAGCCCATCCACTTATTTGCTTTATCGGTGTGCGACTCCGGGAAATTCTGGTCGCTCACCGGCTTGCAAACGAAGCCGCCCCTTCCTAGTACGCTGGTATCGAGCGAGATGGTTTTGGACCGGCCGTTTTTCTGCGGCAGCACCACCGAGATTTTGGTTTCCTCTCGCTGGGCCGACAAGCGCGCCGCCTGCCAGCAAATCCCGCTCTTGAATTCAAGGTAGGGAGTCCAGACGATCGCCATCACGCCGAGCGACATGTCTTTCGCCTGGGCGTAGGCTTTCGCCGTCTTTTGGTCTTCCATGTTGCCGCCGAACATAGCGGGTTGGATGTTGGCGAGCTGCTGGGGCAGGGAAGCTTGAAGATTCTGTATCCACATCTCCATGGAGGCTGGAACGTCAAAAGGAGTTTCCTGGAAAATGTTAGCTTCAAGTCCCAGCGCGTTGTCCGGATTCAGCGCGGTGTATTCCCCCCAGCGAGAGAACTGCGCAACGATGGCCGCCATGGAATTTTCCTGCACGTTCAGAAAAGTGCGCGGGATGCACTTGTGGTACATCTGCGAGAGCATCCCCATAGCGTCGTTGAATTCCATCTGTACTGGCACGATGCCGTCCGATTTCGATCCTCTGGCATTGCCGGTGCCGGGGTTGGTATGCATCACCTTGATTTGCGCGTCCATCGCGGAGATCGGTTTGCCATTCGCCTTAAACACTTTCGCGCCCGCGTACACACCGCCGATCCACTTCAGGCTGCAACCCTTGGGAAATAAGCCGGGAATTTTGGTTTTCTGGCCGGTCTCATCTTTTTGTGTACCGCCGATCCAGAAGGCTTGCTGGTCTTTGTCCAAATGGCGAAAGGCAGAGGGGCGCAACCACCATCGATCTTCGGTCACGAGATAAGCCAGCGTATCGGACGAGACTTGCGCGATTCCTTCATCCACCGCGATGCGCGACATGCGTGCGATTTCGTTGTTAGGGATTTGGCCTTTGGCGTTGGCTTCCAGTTTGTCCGCGATGTCCGGGTTATCGTCCTTGGCGGTGGTGATGTCCAGTTCGCGCGAGGCTCTGAAGTAGGGCCAGGTTTTGAATTTGCCGACGATAGGACACTTCGATTCCAGCACACCAATGAAGTGGGTAAACTCCGCCCCAAGTGGATTACCGTTTTCATCAACGCCACATTGTTCTTCGTCTTCCGCGTATTCAGTGATCGCACAGATTCTCCCGTCGGTCCACATGAGCCGAGCCACGTCAGACTGCTGCACTTTAGGCGGATTGTATTTTTCGTAGACTTCAACGTATTTTTCCGCCTCTTTTGAAGCTCTCACCGAATCGGACGACAGGTTCGAGGACTCGACTCGCGTAGGCACTGCGGTTTGCGAGAAGACGGAGTTGAATACGTCGTGGTAACCCCGGTAGATGTTGAACTCTTCCTCGAAAAACTCTTCCGCGTTTTCGTCTTCGTCGCCAAGCGTGACGCCCGAAGGCCCGACCTGGAACTGCCCCGCATCGGCGTTCCAGGTCGGGTGTTGCTGGCCGATCAAAAAATACCTGCGCAGCGTGCAGCGGATGATCTCGATCATCCGCGCCCATTCGTCGCGCTGGTCCATTGCCGCGCAGATGGAACGCAATTCCTCGATGCGATCTTCCGCCAGATTCGAGAAGTCGTCGGCATAGGGCTTGCCGTCGGTGGTCTCGTAGACTTCGCCAGAATCTTCGCTCTGATCCTGCTGCGAGTCCCGTTCGAGTTCTTCAGTTACGTCAAGCATTAAAGTTGAGACATCTTTCAGCTTGGTCAATCATTACGCTCTCTGGGTTCCCGAAGGCGCAGAAGCGAATGATCGCGTACTTCCAGCCGCGTTCAAGACAGACAACTTTTATAAATTCACCTTTGTCCGGCAAGCCTAGGTCATTCGGCAGACGGAGAAAATCCGGCACCGCGCCGCTGCCCGGTTTAACTAAGTAGCCAACGGAATAATTCACGAGTCCGCCCGAGGCCCCATAAACAGCGAAGCGCTTTAAGTCGCCAAGTGCCAACCATGCCAAACCATTCGGCTGAGGCCAGAGTTTCATTTGTGCAAATCCCCGCCCTTCATGAACCGCTTCCCCGTTGCGCCGCTGCACGAGTCAACGCGCCCGGATGCCGGATAGCTTTCTTGATGAAGTTCGCCATGAAGTTATTTCGTTTTCAGGGAAGAGTCCGGCGGCCCTAGAACCGTGGTCAATCGTGCGGCCACTTTTTGCTCATACTCGCATTCCGCGCACGGCCCCGGCTTCTGCCACAACGGAGCTGCTTTGCTGCAAGTGTGGCGTTGCTTTTGGGTATTGGAGGGACGCGGAGCCGGGCGAGAGCCGCCGGTTTTCCGCGCCCACTCCCGCAATGTACGGAGCGACTCAGCGTGCTGTTTCGTGAACGGCATCGAAGCTATTAGTTAATCGGCTCAATGCTGAAGGATTGCAGTTGTGGAGGCGTGGTCGATTCCGCCGCCGAGGTTTGCAGGAACGCAACATACAGCAAATCCTCGTCGAGCACGTCCGCCGTGATGGCACCGGTCGCCGATTCCACCGCAACCGAGGGCGAGGTTGTTGTGCCAGCCTGTAACTGGAAGATGGAAAAGCCGTCCGGCATGATCGTGCCGGTGGTTCCCGTGGCGTTGGTCGTCCAATCGCACTGGAACTGGCCGTCATAGGCCGCCGTGGTGATGGTGCCGGTAGTGGTCAGAGTGCAAACCGCTTTGGGCGTTCCCGTGGTGAAGTCGGTGATGTCGCCGATCCCCACAAGTATCTGCACGCTGCCCGAGGTGCTAGGGGTCAAAGTCAGTTTGCCGGTCATGCGCAGCTTGCGCGTGATGGTATTCAGGAATTGAATCGGCAAAGCCACCGTACCGAGAACGCTCGCTTGCCCAGCGGTCAGAGCTCCGGTAGCCGGGAAAGGGCCAAAGCTGGTCTGAAAGCCGAGCGACGGAACTCCCGAGGGTTGGTAAGCAAACGTCGTGTGACTTTGGAAGACTGGGTTGTACGCCGCCGCCACGCCCGCCGCCGCGGGATAGAGTGCGAAGGTGGTGAGTGGTTTCGAAACGAAAGCGTTTGATCCCGTTTGATTGAAGTTGGTATTGGTGATGGCGCAGGCCGGCACCACGGTTTCAATCGTGGTCAGGGTACAGTTGGCCGACGTTACGGGAATCCAGTAAGCCGCGGCATAGGAGGTCCCGATGCCGAATATCCAGCCCACCGCGCCCGTGGAAGCCGCCGGGGCTATGAATTCAATCTGGACTGCACCCGCAGAGGTGTAATTCGCCGTAGCTGACGCCGGCCCGATGCCCCCGAGTATATCCACGTAAGCGACCCAAACATATTGCGCCGCGTTGGTGAAGCCACCGGAAGCAACCGCGATAGAAGTATCGCAAACCGTGTGAGTGCCGGTGCAATTCGCGGTTGAACCTACACGAGTCGTGGGAGTCGCCAGAGCAGACAAGGTGCTGGGCTGGGGGGTCCAGTAGCGGATGTTATTCGAACGCGTGTCCTCGAACTGGACATTCGGCTCGACCGGAAGGTTCGCCATGGCGTTCGCCAAGCTGGTGTAGCAGCCGGTGCAGGATGTGTTCAGTGAGAAACCAGGCGGAATCACCACTGTGCCGCCGCCCTGGTTGTAGGCATCCTGATTCGCTTCGGCTACTCCTCCAGTGGCGCTCATCACGGTAGCTCCCAGGCCATGTAGGAAAGTGAAGCTGCCGGTCAGCGTGCAGGTCACCAGCACCGCATCCTGGTTCATCCCTTTCGAGTTGTAGCATCCGGAAGGATTCGCGGTCAGCGTTACCAATTCAGGATTAGCGTCGTTGATGAGGATGGGCACATTGATCGCCCACGGCATCACAGCGCGCCCGTCCTTGAGTACGATGTAGCCGCCACGCACGGTGATCGTCGAGGAACCAGTGGCGGCGTTGCCCTGATAAATTGCGGCGTTGGCAAATAGGCCGCTGGAGCTCGCGTACTCGTTAGCGACAAAGCGGCCAGCGACGAAAGATATAGCCGAACCGCTGCTTGAATTGGCGTTGGAGTTGGGAGAGCTTTGCGCGATCGCCCCGCAGGCGAGCAGCACGCAAACGGCGATGATGGAGGCGATTCTGCGCGTGAAATTCATTGGTTTCTCCTAAGTTGTAAAAGCTGGAATTTGCGGAAATGGGGTAAATCTACAAACTTGTTCTAATTGCAGTCGGCGGCGCGACCGTAGCTGCCCGCGATGTCACTGGCGTTCATATCTCCGACGGAACTCTCGCCACCGTCTTTATCATCGTCACCCTCACCTTTGCCGAAGTCCTGATCCATCTTGTCGCGGGCTTCTTCGTAGGTGGTGTGGTCGTCATGGTCTTCGTGGCCATTGGGATGCGTATGCACAGAGTGGTAGCCGCCGCCTTCGTCTTCGTCGATGGTGTGGTGGTGCATTCCGTCGCCCTGCATCTGCTCTTTGCCGCCTGAGCGCTCGGCTACGATTTCTGACATATCTTCTGGATCTTGGTCAAACATGGTCCGGTTCCTCGGTTTCGTGTGAAGTGGGGTGAAGCGCGGACGGGATGATTAAGCGGAGGCTTTTTCTGCAGCTTCTGCCTTTTCCTCTAGGGCCACTTCCTTTACCGGTGTGTCTATGGCTTCCACGGCGTACTCGCTCCATTCCGCATGGCCGCGCTGCGCGGCGATCTGGGCTGGAGTTGAGCCGTGCTTGCGCTTAAATTCTTCGTCGAATTCGTGCGAGGCGTGAACCACGTCGTGCTCAATCTGGATTTCCGGCACGGCGACGGCCGCTTGGAATACAGTTGGCTTCTTATGCGGCTGGCTGGGCAGCGCTTGTTTGACGAAGGCCAGGGTGAGCAATGGTTCGCCATTCTTGCCGAGGTGCGAGACTTCCCCGAAGCGTGCCGATAAGACGAGCGCGGGAAGAGTCTGGCCGTTGATGGAAATCAAAACGATGGAGGGTAATTTAGCTTGCGACATGAGTTTTCTCCTGAGTTGTGGATACGGGAACTTTTTGCTTTTCGAGCGCGCTGGCGAGCGCGTCGGTCTTTTGCTGCGGGGTGTTCGAGAGCTTGCGCACTTCGTTGAAGAAGTTTTTCCAGGAACCTTGGCGGCGCAAGCGAGGTCGAGTATCTGGAATAGATTGCTGTGAAGGAGGAGCTTTTGCCGAGGCGAGTTCGCCGTTTTCCGCGCGCGCAACAGCAGGGAAGAGCAGGTTCCGGAAAATTTTGGCCTCGTCTCTTGCCGCATCTCGCTCCTCTTCCAGTGTGGCGATCATCTGGATATGAATTGCGGCCTCGCGCTCATAGGCTGATGCAATCTGATACCAACCCAGCCCGAACACAGCCGCGAATAAGACGCCGAGAAGATAAATCATCGCCTGCCGCTCCTCACAATCGACCGCCGCTTCCGTTTCGTGGGCCGTGTGTGCTGCTCTTTGAAAATCCCGTGCTGCATGAACACTTCCTGGCGCAACTGCCGCATATCGTCAGAGTTCATCACCTTCGCCCCGGCGGCGAGAACCTCCTCGAGTGATTCCTCCGGCACATAACCTAAACGCCCGGTCGGAGCTAGCACGCGCACGCCTTGTGGGGCCTCCCGAATCAAAAAGGGCACGTTCCATTGCGGTCGGGAACCGGCTTGCTGTACGCGAACCATAAAATCTTCGAGAATTTGATCTGCCGCGCTCATGATTGCTTTTTCTTAGCGGCCTGCCCGCCGAACTTCTCAAACCAGTCTTCTCCCGGCTTCTCCGGCTCGACTCTAGCGGCAAAGCGCATCCGGACCTCGTGCAATTGCTCTTCGAGTTTCACCGCGTCGGGCTTGACTGCCGTTCCGATCATCCACTGCAAGCCAACTCCTGCTGAATCGACTGGATCGTCGCCGATTTGCGCTTCGTTCCAATTGACCTTCAACATCTCTTCCGGCTTGTTGTGATCGGTGTCCCGGATCATGGAAGGGATGGATTGAATCAACTTCTGGCAACGATTCGAGATGAACCAGACTGGCGGCTGGGCTAACAACTTCCGTTCCGGGTCTGCTGGATAGCCAAGAGTTTGCGACATCAATCGAGCGCGCACCAGCCTCATACCCGGCCTTGAATCCGCCGGAAACGGACGCGGAATGTTCGGTCCTAATCCATCTTTGAGCAATTGCCCGATAGATTTGGGATCGTCCTTTTGCGCGCGCGGGGAGAGTTTGCCTTCGTCCCACACAAAGACAAAAGCCCGCAAGGGAGCGAGTTGGTGATATTGCGCCTCGCACGCCGTGATCCTGCGCCCCACTTCGGTCTCGTGAATTTGCCGGTCCCATAATTCGTCGTACGTGATGACTACGTTGCTTTCATCCTTGGCGTGCCAGTGAAAGCAGTGGGGATGGTCGTAGCCCCAGTCGCCCGAAAGTGTGCGGAAATGAAAGGGGCGGATGCGAGCCATCGCTTCGGCGTGGGGGATGACGTGTATCTTCGGCGTGAAGTAAGGAAAGTATTGACCGGTGAAGATGTCCCAGTTGCCGTGTGCGACGCGGTTGGCCATGTCCGGCGGGAGTGTGCAGTTTCGGGTGTGATAGTCCTCGTTGATGTAAGGATTGTCGCTAGCGAGGAATGTGACCCGCTCAAACTGGTCGGTGATGTCGAACGGCTTCCCGAATTGATTGCTCTTGCACTTGGGACAAGACCCGTCGCGCCATACCAGTCGGCATTGGAGACACTTAACCCCCTTAAACTCCGGCGGGTAGTCTTTCGTGATCCAGTATTTCTTAACCCAGGCGTGTCCTGGGCCACCGGAATTTGTGCCGGCACCGAATTTAGGCCGGTCGATTCCCGGCCAGCGCAAGCGGAAGCGCAGATCGTTGAATACCGAGAGTTGGTGCCGAGTAAGTTCCTCGACGGCTTCCGCCGCGAACTCGGCGGAGAAATACTTTGACGGGTCGTCCAAATTGCGGAGTGCGATAACCCCGGACCCATATTCAGGCCGCAACACATAATCAAGAGCACCATCGGTTCGGCGCAGCGAGCCCAGCCACGGCGGAAACTCCACGCGCATTTTAGAGATGTGGCGGTCAAGCAACGTTGGATAATCTTCGCAAAACAGGCCAGTGCGTACCGATGTAAGGCCGAGGGTTTGAAACGCATCGACAAGGAAGTCCACCAGCCACCAGCGCAGCGCATAGCTTTTGCCTCCCGAAGCTTCCCCCTCAGCCAGGACAAAATCATATTTCGCGATTTTTTCCAGAAACTCATACTGTCTTGGTTCGGGCCTAATTAACTCGGCGAGGGTGCGCGGGGCTACTCTCGAAATGACTGGGGAGGTTGCCACGTTCTAGCGCCGCTTGCGTCTCGCGCGTGTCCGCAGTGATCGTCGGTTGCACGGGTTTGCCAAGCTGCCACAGTAGGAGGTCTTTGAAAAACGCCTTCGCTCCTGCATCCTGAGTTACCAGTAAATTGAGCGCCATGTCTTCAGCGCTTTTGATCTCTTTGCCGTTTGCGGCTTTAAGATTCAACTCCTTGATTCGCGCAAACACCCGCGTCGCAAAACCCTTTCCGAATTTAACGTCGTTCGCCTCGGGAACGTTCTTTTTCCGGCCCGCTTTGCTGTGATCTCCGCTGCCCCGTTTTTCCTCATGCCCGCAAGCTCCGCAGACTTTTCCCTCGCGTTCCGCTCGGCACACCTTGCAAGTCTTAGTTTTTGCCATGCACGGAAATAAAAGAATTAAGCGCCGAGAACCCCAAACGCGGTACGTGCTTTTTGTGCCGACGCCGAGCGTTTCGGGTTGAGATAAGGCTTCAGTGAATTTAAGTCTTTGTGTCCGCTTTCGTTTTGCAATGCCTCAAGGTCCATGAAATCACGTAGATAGTCGATCCCTGAGCTTTTCATCGTGTGCGGATGACAAGCCACGGCAGGCAATCCTGCGTCTACTCCGAACCGTTTAATCCAACGTTGAAAGGTCCGCGCCGTCACCGGAAACAACTTTTGATTCCCCTGCCTTTTTGAACACAAATTAAGCATCGCCTGGCGCACATTCAACAGTGGATTTTCGTGTTCGTCTAATTCACCGTCGATTGGATTCGACCCCTTCAACCGGGTCACCTTAAAACGATTTCCCACTACATTCGCGGCCGTAAGTCCGGGATAGTAAACCCGCTTTTTCTCTTTCGTTTTCTTATTCTTCCAGCTACACCAGCCGCCGACGACTTCGTGTGCTCGCATGTGGAACCGGAAAGCCAGATAGCACATCAGCCATGCCTCCACGCTATGCTTCATCGCTTCTGCCAAAATCTTCAACACCTCATCCGGCTCCAAAAAATGCGGCATTCAATATCGCAAAACAATTAACTTTTGTCCGAGTCCTGCAAACTCGGACACACACATCACCTAGCAGCCAAAGGTCTCCAGCAGATTCATGCGGTAGCAGCGCAACGGCGTCTCCAGCTTCGACAGCTCCTTGAATCCATAGCGCTCGGCAAATTTGCAGGTCGATTCATCGTGACCAAGAAAGTAAACATCCCCAACATCGCGGCGATAGGCTTCCTCGATCGTATGCTCCGCCAAGCGCACAATCGCTTGCCCCGTCTCTGCGAGGGAAAGACCTGGCCGAAAAATCAAGTGCTCGATCATCAGCGGTTGCGCGATCGGGGAATAACCTTGTGTTCCGTTCTTGTTGAAAGCTTCGAGAGTAAAGGTCGATGCGTGCTTGAACACGTCGAGATCGATCAGTTCGCCGTCGCGCGTGGTCCGGGCAAATTCCAGAAGCTGTTCTGGCACATCGCAACGTGTTTTTACCAGCAGCCGTTCCATCTCTTACTCGACCGTCACCGTCACCGGATTCGTGGGCGCCGTCGTACACAATACCCGCAAGAACTTCGCCCGGATGATCAGCTCGACTCGTCCCACTCCGCTCGCGTTCAAATTCGCAGCAGCCACAGTGCCAGGTGTGCCGCCATTGAAATTCTCCGAGGTATATTCGGCGGCCGCGTCGAAGTCCGCCGTCTGGATCTGGAACATGCCCGCCCCTAAACCCAAGGGGCAGGAGAAGCGCACCGAGACCGGGGTGAGTTGGCCAGTTGGGGTCGTGGGCATCAAAGCCACAGCAAGAGAGGCTGCGTTGGCGGGAGGGGTTTCGGCCGAGAGCAGAACCGCTGGCACAATTTGATCGCGGGTGACCGAAACCAGAGGAGAATTGGAAGTGATTTGGGAACCGTAAGCTGGGGACATAGATTAGGAGCTCATTTCAGGAACTTCAGCAGCGCCAGCACCCCGGCCACCACGGTTAAGAATGCGTTCACCACAGCCAATGCCTTGACTGCCAAAGTCATCCATCCCAAGGTTTGCTGTATTTGGTCTTTTTCCCGGATTAATCCTTGAGTGACGTGATGGCAGTGGCTCAGACTTTTGACGATGCCGGCCGCCGATTCTCGAGGGAATTCCCTCGGTTGGGTTCGATCCCCGACGTAGTAAGGGCGCTTTTCCATCGCTAGTACCGCAATGATTTGCAAGGCGTCAGGCTTGAGATCCTCTCCACCAGGAGCCGAAAGAATCTCGGTGATAAGAATGCGGTCGCGGATGGAGCCGAAGAACACATCAGGCGCTTTACAAACCTTCGAGCTGAAGGGCGTGCAGGAATGTCTTGCGCATCTGCCAGACGGGAATTCCGCCGGAGGGAAATTTCTTCCAGGCATTCGTGAAGCTGACCGCCACAATATGCCCCGTCTCCGTCACTAACATTCGTAGATGGGACGGTGCGCGTTTTTTAATCGCGCGGCGGCCGTCGCCGTCAATGATGTAGTCGGCGCTCTGGGTTAGAACTGACGATGCTGCAGAGGAATCGGAACAACGGTAGGCAAAGCGGTCAACGGCTGGGTTTTGATCCCAGTCATACACACGGGTGCTCATATTTTGTGGGTTGAGTGACTTCCGGGCGCGCACTCGGCGAACTTCGCAAAGATGAGACCTTCACCCTACGCGAGCGCGTCAATATTGCACAAGATACCCGGCGAAGATTCTCCAGTTACCAAAGTACTAGATGAGGCAGGAATCCGGACATGACCTTCCGTTACTAGGAGTTCAGACCGAAGTTTGATAATGCAGAGAGCGAGAGCTATGGGTTTCTCATCGAACAGAACGTGCAGAAACTATTGTCCAATCCGCAGTCTTTCGAGAGGTTCCGGGAGTTCCTTACTCAGGAGATCGAGGGATTGGACCGCCTGACGGATCAGGTGATGTATCAGGCCATGAAGAAGAAGCCGAAGAGGGTAGAGCAGGTAAAAGAGGCGTGTGTGGGGACTTAGCGAACAATGTTGTTGCGGCGGAGCTTTTGCAGTGCTGCCTCTTGCTCAACAGAATTACACTCGATCCTTCCGTTATTTCGCATGCCTTCCCGGAGCAGAGCTTTTTCCTCCTCGGACAAGTGGTGTAGGTGCCACATGGCGAAAGGCTGACTCAGCCAGCGCCAATAAGTTCGCAGGGTACTCACTTCTTTTCCTTCTTCTGTTTGAACCGGGCCTTTCCTGAAGCCTTGCCTGCTTTTTTGGCAATTTCTTGCCGTTTCTTTGCCGATAGGTTAGCAGCGCGGGCCAATCCGCCGGATCGCCCCAGAGCCACGGCTGCGGGATTCTTCTCTTCCATGTCCCAAACTTAGCGCCAAGCTGGGGGAAAAGCAAGAAAATAATGCTTGACAGCTAGTGAACTTAGCGCTAAGATCGTTGCATGATGCAGGGCGGCGCGGGTAAAATCGAGCGACCACGAAACGCTTCGGTGAATCCACCCGGTAATTCTTTAGGCCGATCTACTGGCCCGGCTGACTCTGCATCTTTATCCATGATGACGGAGGGCAAGACGATGATCCACCACGAAACGCTCGAAGTTCTCAGCACCGACAATCGCATCCAGATTCATCACCTACTCGCGCCACTGAGCGAAAGAGCCGCTCGTTTTCTGAATACATTCGTCGGGCGCACGATCTGCCTGACGGAAAAAGAATTTGAAAGCGTTCAACTTGAGATGGGAGCGCACAACTGCTGGCTTATCGACTAATTCATTAACTTTTGACGCTGCCGAGCGAGTGTATCTAGCACCCGCCCGGAGCTAACCAGATCGCATCGCGAAAGGATGCTCAATGGCTCACACGAATGTACCGCAACTCCCCCACTCTGGTTTTCCACAGCCCTTCTCGCAGTTCACTCAAGAGGTTCATGAAGCTCTAGACGCGGGTCCGCTCGTAATCAAATCCTGCTCCTACGATTCAGTCGAATCCATTCCGGGCGCATGCGACGGTGGTTGGCCCTGCGGCGATCCAGTGAGTGAAGTCATTGATGGGCAGGGATTCTGCGCTCCGCATGCCCGACGTATGAGACTTCTCGCTTCGCTTGACAAACTGGCGGTGCCCCGTGGCTGAAATCCTCGATGCCATCGAATTCCAGCGTTTGTACGACTCCCGCGAACTGGCAGCGCTCAACTGCGTCAACGCCATTCAATTCGTCTTAGCGATGTTCGAGGAGAAAGAGTTCGCGAAAGCCCGTCCCCACTTGCAACACGCTCTCGGCCTGCACAAAGAGGCCGATGACGCAATCACCGAATGGCACAAATCGCAAACTCGGAAAAAGGAGAACACCAATGTCCAGCTACATGAAAGCCTCACTCAGCGGTCCGAACGGCACGGGTAAGTCTGGCACCACCGCCCGGTTGCTGGTCGGCATCTCGAAAGAACTCTGCAACTCCGCTCCCGTCGTCGTCTATTCCTCCGATGACCGCTGGCGCATTTATAAACGGACGATCTTCGACGTGGAGAAAGTTCCGCTCACCGTCATCTCGGGCGAAAGTTTGACTCAAGTACAGGAAGCCCTCACTCTCGCCGAAAAAGGTTGCTGCGCCCTCGGAGCGGATGATCTCACCGTACCGTGGAAGGAAGGCTTGTCAGAATTCAGCTACAGCGACGGTTTTCTTCCTTTCGAGCGGCGCGAACAGTTGATGAACGAGTGGCGTCCCATTCTGCGCGGCTTCCGGTTAGGGAACTTCCATGCCATCGGCGTCGGGCGCATAGGATTCGAGTGGTCCAAGCAAGAGGATGAGCAAGGTCGCTTGCAACTCACTCAGGGCAACTCCAAATTCAACGCGGGCGGCGGCGAGAATTTCGGTTACGAAGCGGACCTCGAATTGGAAATGTCCCGCAACCGCCGCAAGATTCGCCAACTGCTGCGCGCAAGAATACAGCCCGAGTACATCTGCGACGTCATCAAGGATGCCACGGCGGGCTTGCTCAATGGAGAGCAATTCATTTTCGAGGCGAAGAAAGGAATGTACGCAGTGGGAGACTATAAGCCCGTGTTTCAAGCCTTCCGTTCTTACATCAACTTCATGGCGCAGATCGACGCGCCTGCTCCCCAACCATCGAACACGCGAGACTTGATCGTCTTCGGCAAAACTCCAAGGGCACAAGATCAGGCGGCGCGCAAAGGCTATCTTGAAGAACTCAGCAACCTGCTCGATCATTGCTTCCCCGGCGGCGAAAAACGTTCCAAAATCGACGCCATGTACAAGAATCTCACCCTCGAGTACCTGAATGGATTCAGCTCCGTCTCGCGGATGGAAGAGGAAGTCTCCACCATCAACCTAAAACGCAACGTGGAGATCGTGAAGGCGCTCCGCACCCGCATGGACCAAGGCGAGAAAATCACCAACAACGCCTCGCACACCGCCCTGATGCATCTGGCTTCGGAGGACGTGCTCAAGCCGGGGCATGGTGTCACCCTGCTGGAATTGATGACGGCGCAGAGCCTCGCCGCGGTACAACCGAAGGGACCGCAACCCGTCGTGCCGCTTATGGACAGGTATCCGGACCGAGAACTGACTGGAGACTGAGGATCGACTTGGGGGCCGGAGGACGCCCGTACATAAGCTTATCCGGGGTTGCTGGTTGGGGAACTCGGACGCGAAGAAGCGGAGGGGCTGGCCCCACAAATTCTAAAATGCTTGTCGAAGAGGAGAACTCAACATGGAACTGCACATCGAATTGCCAAGCGTACTCGGAGACTGGTTATTCATCGACGACAAGGGCGTTACAGTGGCAGAAGTACGTCTCCTGGTTCGCGCCGCCGCACCGGACATCGTCAATGCAGTGAACGCGCACACAGAAATTCTCAAGCTGCTCCTGGATTCTCGCGACGGAATTAGCTGGGACTGGAAAATGAAGCGCGACAAACTGTTGGCAAATCTTGAGCGTTGATCCCGCGCTCCCAAGGAAGGAGAACAATGGCCGCAAAGGAACGGTTCACAGTCGAAGAGCTTGACCAACTCGTTGAGATCAACTTCGCCGTAGCTCCGACGGCAGAATTCGCCGCACGCTATGGGTACATTCGCCAGATCGTTGCCGACTCAAAAGAAAGCCTCCATATTCTCGCTACGATCTGCGACGCCAGTAAGAAATATGAAGCAGCTTATGGTGCCTTTGTCTCAGGAATCATCATGGGATTGCTGCTGGCAGAAACTAGAAAATGACTTTCCGCCGCCGCCCCATCCCCAAAGTCAGAGTGAAGCCGGAATTCTCCCAGCACTACGAAACCATCCTCGATGGAGCAGTCCTCAAATACCGGGACGGAAGGGAAGTCTGCCAGGATTCCTCCGCCGGCTGGCGCGAATACAAGCGCCGCGTGGAGGCCATGCTCTTGCGTCAGGGAGGCCGCTGCTGCCTCTGTAAGAAGCGGTTGGCCCTCGTACAAGCCACTTTTGAACATCAACGGCGTAGAGGGATGGGAGCGGCATGGAGAGACGACAGAATCACGAAAGACGGTCAAGATTGGAACGGGGCGGCGCACTGGATTTGCAACTCGGAGAGGGGTTAAGATCGTCAAGAAGCGCCTCCGATGTAAGGTGAGGTTTCCCCAGAAATCGAACCAATGCGCGGCCTAGACATTTTTCATCGTCCGAAGATTCCTCCGGAAGTTGCGTCAGATCGTACAGCAGCTTTACGGCCAACTGGCGAACTTTAAGATTTCTTTTCATCGACTCCCGTTTGGTACGGCCTATAGTTCGGGTTGCCGGAGTTGAGACGGTCACAGGTTGCCGCGGCTATTTCTTCTGGCGTTCTTCGTCGGTATTTGCGCCGCAATCCATCGCCATCATGCGCCCGCACTTGAGATTCTTCCAAGATAATCAGCAGTAAAGTGCGCAATTCGTCGCGCTCCAACGGAAACGCGCAAGCATCGATTACCCTCTCAAACACAGCCGGATTGAATGCCTGTTTTCTCCGGCGATAACTCGCACCCCCTTCTTTCAACCTAGCCATTTTTGACCTCTTGGTACGGCCTATAGTTCGGGTTGCCGGAGTTGAGGCCCGGATTTTCTCAGCATTCACTCTCCGAGCCGAGATGTCGATGGGATGGGTCCCTGCCCACAATTAGTTTGCTGATGGCGAGTTATGGCACTCATGGCGATTCGAGCCATCGTCCGTTAACTTTCCCAGCCGATCAATTTCTTTACCGAGATCTATACGCATGCGATACAAAGAGACGTGCTCACCACGTATTCCCCCAAAATGTCTCAATACCCCAACTTGCCCCTCAGATAGAAGCCGCTTTGCCTCTCGCAACTGCTTAAGCCACCATCTTGGGTAACTGCTGGGTGGTTGGCGCACCTGCCTATGAACTTTTGTCGATTTCGGGCGAGGCAGGCTGATGCAATCAACAATGAATTGTTTTTTTAGGCTGCGTAAGTTTGACTTTTTTGCGCTCACTCTTCCCTCCAAATATTCGCCCGCTCCTCGCCGACTTCCTTCTCTATGTTGAGCCACCACTGATTCGACTCTCTGCGGCCTTCGATCACACTGCGAACTTCTCGATCTTTCCTTTACTGAGTTTTTTGTGCAGGTAGGCGGAGTTCTGCATGTTTTGCGCCAGCCGTACATCGTCCTCCGCTAACTCGCTGGGCGACAGCTCTCCCTTCGCCAACTGGAACAACATGTTCCGACCATCCTGAACGCCACCAAGGTAGGCCATCTCCGCGAAGCGCGCGGCGTGGTCCCAGAGTTTTCGCAGAAGGTCGAGAACGGTGCTATCGATCCTGCCAAAGTATCCAAGATCGCCTGAATTGCCATCACTCGATGGGTATTTCGCCGGTCGAGCATAGTGCTCGTCTGGTTTCTTGGGAAAACGCACGTCTGGCTTAAAGAACAAAGGCTGTGCCCCTTCTCGCTCCTTGTGGGGAACATCCTTCCAATCCAACAGCGCCGCACACATTCGCTTGCCAAGTGCCGCAAATGTTATTGCCAACGCCTGTCGCGTCTCACTGAAACCCTCCGGCTGATCACGAGGACCACATCCATAGAATTGTGGATACCAATGCCAAGCGCCTTTGATGATCACGGTCGCAAACTCTTTCTTCTGCGAAAACTCTGCCGTGTGCTGGGCCCAGCTATCGAGCACATGACGACAATTACTACAAACTTCATCTACCTTGCGATACTGATCAGTAGCCCCACAGCCAGGACAAGGTTTCTTGATTCGCCTTACACTCATTTAACCTTTCTCCCTTCCTGATACCCTCGCCAGTAACCCCGTCCGTAAATCCAATCGCACAGCAACAGGAGTAACAGCAGGCCAGCCAGTACGAATGCGGCGATCCCGAGAAGGATGTTCCAGTTCATACGTCAGCCTTCTGCTCGGCAGTTAATTTAGCCAGCTTGCGCGCTGCCTTTCTGGAGTTCGTCTCACGCTCGCAGAAGGCGGCAATGTCGCGAAGGCATTCCTGCTCAAAGATGCAGGCGTCGAAAGTGAAAAATGAGTAGCGCCGCCATGGGGAGTACCAGCGGACTTGGCCGAGTAAAACTCCGTAACGGGTGAGCACGCGCCAGTCGTAAGTGACTTTATTTTTCATCCGCGCCGGCAGCCGCTCGAATTCAACCCATGGCCGTGTACTCATTCGCTTCTTGGACCTTTCCCGTCCGCGCAGTCCGCCCCCTCTTCTTCGTCTGCGCGGACGGCCCCGCCCTCTGAGGGAAGCGAATCAGAGGATGGAGAAACTTGAGATCCCACCGCGTCAGAATTGGCGATGGGCGCCGGCATCATTGCTGGCCGCAAACTCTCTGCTCGTCTGGCCGCGTTCGCGAGCTGGCGCAAGCACCTGTCGAAATCTGTGATGTCGCGCAAGAGATGCACCGTATTGTCATCGCTGTCGTGGACTTCGATTTCCCGCACATGGTCCGCCGTGAAGCGCCAGATCAAGCGGGCGTAAAGCAAGACTTCTTCCGCTGGTCGGTCGGGGCGGAGGGCGCGAAGGTCGGGGATCAAGGAGGAGGGGATCATGCAGCCTTCTCGATTTTGAACGGAGTCAGGAGCCCACACTTGGGACAACACACGATGACGTAAAGATCGTGGATTTCCACCGTGCTGCGAGAGGGAAGACGAGACTCACAGTAAAAACAGTTCAGTGGAATCGGAACGCTGAAATCGGCCAATGTTTTCGGTTTACTCATGGTGCCTCCATCTCCGGCGCAAAGCGCAAGCTCCAAGACCAGCGCCGCGTTAAAATAACTCCTGTTGCGTTTCCAGCGCCTTCTGTGGACTAATTACCCGTGCGGCAGCGTCCGGGCCACGCCGATGCTTCCAACTCTCCCACGCGGCCTGATGCGCGCGGCAAAGGTGCTTATTCGGGGCTACCTCAACAGCGCAGCGCTTACAAACGGATTCGTCACAGGTCCCGGATTTCCTGTCTGATACTTTCCAGTCGCAGAGCAGATCGGCGGCGCGTCCGCATTTACAAAATCGTGTGCGGGTATGTCCGCCGCAGAGAATCACGACACCATCGCCCATCGGCATCTTGATGCACATTTAAGCCTCACTCCTCTCCCGGAAGGTCCGCAACGCCTTCCGTCCCCCAGAACTTATCGCTCTCGCAGCTTTTCGCACGCTAGAATCGGATTTTCAAGTTGCGAAATCACGAGCACGCGGGCTTCTTCAAATTCAGCAGGATCGCATGGAATCCAACCCATCTCTGGATTTGGAAAACTCTTCTGATTTGCATTCACCAAATCGAAATGAAGTGTCAGGTCGGGTACTCCCGTATCAGTGCGCAGCGAACATTCTTCGGAGATAACCCAAGCGTGAAGAGAGCCAAACTCCACACCCTTGACCTTACGAAAAACATCCCATCGATCCTCACCACCGGATGAATTATTGCGGTACGCAAACGTTTTGCCGATAGCCTGCGAAATCAGCGGTCGCAAGTAGTTGCGAAAATTCTCCGCCTCCAATCGCATCCTCTCCGAACTTAGCTCCGACAATTGCTTGTTCACTTGCTCTAAAGTTTTTGGCATCGATGCTCACCACCTTTCCTAAAAGTTTACGGGCAGGGACCCGGTTTGCACTCGCCCACGTCTCCGCCGCGTAGACGATCACTGAGCCTTTCTCAGCGCGTTGCGGCTCGTCACCGTCTGAAAGCCATCGGGGAATTCAATCAGACAGGAGTTTCGCTTGCCACGCACCAACACCTTGCAACGCTGCCCTTTCCGTATGCCACCAAGCACTGGCATGCCTAAATACCGTGCCCAGCGATACACATAGGGCCACTGCTCGATGACAACCACCGATAAGATTCCCGGTCCCAACAGCGTCATCCCGGCGGCCTTCCCGATGGCGAGGGCGAAGAGGTAGAGGTTCCAAAGTTCAGCCTTCATGCGAAGACCTCCGATGTTCTGGCGTCGCTTCGCACGATCGTGACGCTTGGTTGATCCGTATAACGGGCCCAAGCGCGACGGATTGCTCCGGAGCCGGGAAATAAATCGTCTAATCGATCGGCACGCGACGCCCCGAGCTGCCGGAACATCCATTCAGCGAACGCGGGCGGCTTCATCCCGATCATCGCGCCGGGGAAGCGTCGAAATCGGCCGACCGCGACCAATCCGTCGGCCAGGTCTTGAACAGCATCTACTCGTAACGGACGGCCACCTGCGACGATTAGCGGCTCCCACGAAACCAGAGCGCGGCGGCTCTTCGTGTAGCGCGGCCCTTTGAACCACGCGCAAACTCTGACTCCGCCTGGGCAGAGCGACAGAACGTCGCGTAAGGCCTCGGACGACGTGGAGAGTGCCCAGCCATCGGGATAGTCTTTCGTCAAACGCTCGCAGAGCGACGCGTGATCGACTTCCGATTTCTCGGCGTAGTAGCCGGCTTTGCCGGGATAAGGCGGATCGGCGTAGGCAAAAATCATCGGGCGGTCCGTCGCCTCGATATCGGCGCGACACACACGAAAACGCCATGAGGCCTGTCGGCAACGCTTGCCGCAAAACTTAGAATCCCGTCGCGCCCCTGCAGGAAGGACGGCTTGACACCAAAGGCAGCGTCGCTCGTCGACGTCGGAGTTGGATCCACGCGACACGTCGCTTGCGCCGGCAAACGCGACGGCTCCGCACGAGTCGTCTGACGCCGGCGAGACACGACAGGTTCCCATTTTTAGCCCACCTCACTCGTCACCCGGCTGAAGGGGATCACGCGCTCGTCTCCGCAACCCGTGCATTCCACTCGCCGACTGTTCGCCAGAATTTCGACAGCCTGCTTTTTACAGGTCCGATTGCAGGCGTCGCAGAATTCATCCCATTGCAGCGGCAGCAAAACGCGAATCGCTTCACAGATCGGAATGGAGGCGGCGCTCATGCGGATTCTTCCTTATCCTCGAAAATCGGACAGACCACACACTCAAGTCGCCACTGCCCCTCGTATTTCCAAGGCACGTAGGTAGCTCCACAGCCTTCTGGACAACCGAAGGATTTCATGCCGTCGCTCTTATCGAGCTGCAATTCGCCCTCTGCGCCGCAGCCCTCGCAAACGAAATTGAAAACGATGTGCTCGGCGGTTTCTTTAGTGCAAACACTCTTACTCATCTGGCGCACCTTCCATCTCCCGCACTGAACACCACAAACTGCGGCTCTCCCCTCAACTCCGCGTAGAGCTTCGCCATGCACTCCGGGGCGTTGCAGATTCCGGGAAGGAACCAAAAACAGGTAACGCTTAAAGTCGCTTCTACTTCAGTCCGCGCCAGGTACCAATCCCCAGCTTCGTCCTCGCGTACGGGAATCACGCACGGCTTCTCTTCATTGCAGTTACAGAAGCGGCAGCAGACACCGGGTTCGACCCAGATGCGGTCCTGCCTGAGTTCGAGGGAGAGATGCGGCGGAGTTGCGAGTAGGGCGCTCATGCGACCGTCCTCACTTCCTTCACGTTCACCTTCATGCCGGGAACCGTCTTATAGCCTTCCTTTCCGTCCTTGCCTTCTTTCGACAGGAAGCCCAATTCTGCAAGCTTGGCTATTTCGCGGTAAAAATTAGCTTGACCGGGATTGTGGCCGCGGCGCTCCAGCTCAGTCAGGCCGGCATATGCTTTCTTGGTTTGGTCAAAGAAACCTTCGGAAACCAACAGCGCTATTTTTCCGAACAAAGTGTCTGTATTCGCCTCAATGACATATATCCGCTTAGTCAGATCGATCACTGGTAGCTTCACGTCGAGGGACATTGCGACTTCGCCAGAGCTGGAAACTGGCGCGGCCTGCGGAGAATCTGCGCGGGGAGTCGGCAGGGAATTACCCTTGGTGTTTGAACCGCGCTCCAATTGCGCAATCCGCTCCTCTAGCCTGCGAATCGTCTGTGTCGCCTCTTCCCATGCCGCTTTGTAATCCATGTTTTCCTCTTCCTGCCGGGTATTTTCCGGCCGATACTGTTTCACCGCGTCCAGCAACTCCCGCTCTGCCGCCGCACCGGGCAGCGAAAGCGCAATGTGCCGAGCTACCGCTGCGGGCATCCATGCGGGCAAGACATAGACGTGCTTCATCACGTCGCCAAACGACACATAGAATTGGCCGCGCCGCAACCGCATCACATCTTCCGGTTTCGGCTTCGCTTTCTTGGGCAACGCCATTTGCGCGAGAGTGTGTTCGACTTCGTTGATCTCGCGCTGCACTCCGAGAATCCAGACTCCAACCTGTTTCAGCAGCGGCTTATCGACGCCCGCGATGTCCTGCGAATCGAGCCACATCAAATTGCCCGCGCCCAGCCCTTTGCGAACTAGGGATACCGCAGCCACTTTTACTGGCGTGTTTTTGCCCTGCGGAATAAACTCCCACGCCTCCGGGATGACACTGATCACGCCGCGCATCTTGTAAACTTTCTCGAACGAAGACGCGATGCAGAGCGATTGCATCTCCAGCGAATACTCGGTGAGGTCCATCACGTTCAGTCCGGGCAATAAATCGAGTCCAGCACTATCCCGCGACATGCGGACCTTGAGCCGCTTCAGCTCTGGCAGGATGAGTTTGAAATATTCCGACAGTTGCAAATACATTCCCGCCGCATACCCACTCGCCGCCTTCGCGTGCTTGCCGTCGCCGTGCAGCGCGCGCTCCGTATTAGCCGCCACTTCTTCGAGCGATCCGGCGCCCTTGCAAACTCGGATGATCCACTGGCGCTCATACTTCATGCGCTCCTGCATCATGGCTTCGAGAATCGATTCGACGAACTGCCAGTCGGCCCGGTCGCGGAAAAATGGCGGGATGCGATGCGCCCCAGCGAATGCGCCCTCGGCTTGCTTGGTTGCAAAGGCAAGCGCAACTTTTCCATCGGCCCGGGAGATCATCCCTTCGAGCGTCGTAGTCTTGCCGCTGGCCTGTGTCTGACCGCAAACCACGGTGTGCGCGTAGGGAACCCGCACTTCCTCGCCAGTCCCGATTTCGTAGCCCAGCAGAATTTCGCTCACTGCTTCCTCTCCAGATCCACCACAATGCGGCCCTGCACATGGCCGGGCAACAATTCGAATAACCGTGCCGTCTGCGGCTTGCGTTTGGGCAGCGCTTGCACTTCGTCAATGATTTCCTCCATCAGCGCGTACTCGGCTTCGTGCTGCCAGAGCTTATGTTCGGCCATGCGTTGCTCGACGATCGCGGGAACAACTCGCCGGAGACGGGGTAGAAGATTCGGGTGTCTTTCGTTCGATCCACAGGCTGCTCCTTTTCAATCGGCTGCGTAACTGAAACCCAAAGGTTTGACAGATCGCCTCATCGCGCGTTTCCCTGATGGGTGGAGCGGAATCAATTCGAATTCCACTTCCGCGCCATCTGCGATCTGACTCATTCCCTCCGGCAAAGCGTCTTCATAAAAAAACACTTGCTTGTCCCGCTCCTGCGGTTTCACTCCATCGGGGGTGATAATCCCCCAACGCTTATTGGGATTGAAGAACTTCACCCGCCCGATGCTCACGGCGAAGTTGCCTCCTGCAAGCGCGCCATAAACACGATGTAAGCGCCTTTATTCCGCCATCGCGAATCCTCGAACCAGAATCGGTCGATGGTGTTGTCCTTCACAGCTAGGTATTGATCCAGGGACGAGGGGCAAACGTCATAACATCCCGACTGATAGTTTGCCGCCATTGCGATGACCGCCGCCGCCTGCCTGATCGAGATGCCGCTGTAATCGGCTTCGCTTTCAATCGCCAGCCGGATGGTTTGGAGATTCGGCCAGGTGCGCGTCATTCCGAGCTGGCGCGCCAGCTCGGCCGCCAGCTTCAGGGCGAGGGAGCGGGAGTTTTCAACAGGGAGAGAGGGATTTTCCGCAGATTTTTCGCTTGAATCGACGGGCGAGTTGTGGAATGCTCCCAAGTGAGTCTCCTTCGCTAAGGGTGACTTGAAACTGTGCATCGGCGCGAATTGCGAGTTCGCGCCGATGATGTTTTACGCGACTTTACTGGCCGCGGTCCCGCCTCCTTCGCGCTCCGCTGCCTTCTTTGGAGGTAGCATGAGCGAATCGACATCTCCGCCGCGCCAGAGATCGTTTTCGTCGTAGAGCGCGCTGTAGAGCGATCCGCACTGCGCCTTGCGCCGGGCTACAATCGCGGGCCAGACTTTATCCGGATGCAGCCCGAGCGTATCGATGGTCGCCCGCACATGAGGGGAGCAACAGCTGCAATCCTCGCGCGCCGCATAGAGCACGGTCAGGTAGGCGATGTGAACGTCATCGCGCAGATGGGGATTCGATTCGTTCCGTTTCGATTGCTCTAACCGTGCGAGGACATGCTCGCTCCAACGCGAGAGACGCCTGTGGCTGGCCATCCGGCTTTCCTGGGGGGAAGCGCCTTGGACTGCCACCGCAAAAGGCTGAATGGTATAAGCGAGCGGAGAGTTGCCGTCAAGCGCCAGAGTTGGACTCAACAGCAATAGCAGAGTGAGGGCCGCGAGAGCGCGGCGGAAGTTATGCAGCCGCATCGAGACCTCCCGGATTAGAAGCTTCTACGGCAGGCGGGATGGGCTGATCTAGCTCATGTCCGATAACAGGTAAAACGCAAAGTTGTGGATCGATTATTGGAACGTGCTTCTCGTGCTTGCCGTTCGGAAACATCGCAAACAGGGGCGCGGTCTCCGGCTGGGCACGCTTCACCCGCTTTGCGCTGACCGATTCCGGCTTCGCAAATAGCGTCATCTGCCGCCGCTTCCCGCCACCACCCGGGCCGCCATCGTCACCGCCGTGCTTGAGCCGATTCCGATGAGCGCGCACTCCCATGCGAATGCGGCATCGATCACTGCAATAAATCTGGTCAATGCAGTAGGGCTGGAAACGGACAGGCTTACCGGTTTCCGGGTCACGGCACTTGTCGGCAGCGCAGGTCTTGAGGCTCATGTCAACGAAATGTAAACGCGGCGGTTTACATTGTCAAGCGCTTTCCTAGGTTCGCCTGTGCAAAAAGCGAAAATCCAATGCCGCGCAAAAAGCAGAAAAGGCGAAAGCCCGCAGCAGCAGAAAAATCTTTATTCCATTTCGGGAGCTACTAATAGAAGCAGAAGCAGAAGAATCTACTACCACTACAGCAGAAGAAACACCACAACCGCAGAAACTACCAGCAGAAACTTCTTAGCAGAAAACCCTCCAGCAGAAAGTACAAAGGCAGAAAGGGCAATCGGTTGCGCGCACAAAACGCGCGCCTATTTAGTAAACATCGCAGCAGAAAAATCAACAGCAGAAAACCCTTGCCTGTTAAAGCGGCAAAGCAAGGCGAGGGCCAAAGCAGGAATGGAAATTTCGAGAGGCGGGGGGCGGGAAAGAAGGGCGGGATTACTGACTTGGTGCGGGGAAAAAGTTAAACGGTGTCTGCTGGAATCTCCACGATGTTCCAGTCGCGTGCGAGCAGATCGGTTTGTGAACAGAGCCACGGAACGAGATTTGCGTCAGCGGTGCGCATGTACACGTAGGGCAAGCTCATTTTCGAGTGCGCGTCGGGAACTTGCAGCGCGAGCCACATGTTTTTGCCATTCCAGCCGGCGCGTGCAACCCGATGTCCCTCTTGCATTTCTTTGACGGCCTGTCCGATTCCAAACATAAATTTCTCCTAGGGGTTCACCACTTTGGGATCGAACTGGCGCACGGCTCCGTGGCCCCAGCCGAGAATTCCCTTTTCGTCGGCGGCCGCTTCACGCAACTGGAGCTGTTTTCCGTTTTCGTCGATGCGGATGAGGTGTTTCTTTTTAGCGAGTTCGGCGATCTGTGACCGCATCTTGGTGAGCTTGGGACCTTCCAGTTCCCGAACGAGCTTCATTAAAATTCCATCGGCCTTGTCGTACTGTTCCTTCGCTTTCTCCTTCACTTTTTCGTAGCGGCGGAGCTTGGCAGCGATGGAGCGCTCGCGTTTAGAAAGCCCTGGCATGGTCTTTGGTGACGATCACGGTTTCGAGTTTGGCGGCGGTAGAGGACATCAGGGAGTTTTTACGCGGCGGGAAGAACGGTCCAGTCTTCGGCGAGGAGGTCGATGTTGTTAGGGTTCCACGGCACAAGCTTGCCATCGACAGTTTTCAGGTAGATGTAAGGCAGACCCATCTTCGAGTTGGCATCGGGCACCTGAAGCGCGAGCCACATTCCCTTTCCATTCCAACCATCTCGCGCAACTTTTCGCCCGCTGCGGAGCGCCGACAACGCGCCGCCGAAACATCCTGAGAACTGTTCTCCTGTTCCTTCATTCATAACTTTTTCTCCTGAGAGTCGAGCCTATTCACTCCCGCCATTGACTAACAAGATTACCGAGGTCACAAGGGGATGGTAGAGTGGGGAGCGAGATAGTTTCTTAAGAAACTCTTTCCGGTTTCTTAAGAAACATGGGAGGAGATCAATGGGACGCCCGCGACAATCGCAAGTTTGCTGTTCATGGAAGTGCCGACGCGAGATTCAGCCGCACGAAAAAGGCATCGCAATCACGATGTTCGGCCAAACCCTCGGCATGGGGAAAATGCGAACTTCCAAATCCGAGCGCCTCTATCTCTGTCCGCAATGCGCCGCCCATCTCGCGACCGATACCGTTCCAGCAAAAAGTGCCCCTGTCGATCTCGCGTTTTTCAAGGTCGCGCTCGATTTAGCCGGGAAAGATAGCTGCGTCTCCGAGGCGATGTTCGAGCAGCTTCAGCAACGGCGGCAAGATATTCTCTATCCGCTGGCACTGGAAGAGGGAGAGATACTTTCCCCGGTGAAGCGCCTGCAAGCCGCGAGCTAGAACCGAAAGTTCGGCCCAGCCGCCAGGCTCGGAACCCAATGCGGCGAATCCGCACCCGCGTATCCGGGAAGGTAGTTCGCCTGCGCTTCAAACGCCATGTTGAAATTCTGCGTTCCCCCCGGTGCATAGCGCAGAAACAATCCCACGCGCCCGCCCCACTCATTTTTCACCGCCGCTTTCACCACACCTAAACTGCTGGTAAAGCCCGCCTGAAAATTTCCTCCGGTCAGCGCCGTGTGATTTTGCAGATACTTGGCCACAGCAGGGAACAGGCGCTCATAGCGGCCCCCGATGAAGGTGGATTGTCCAATCAGGGTGGTCTCGCCGAGGATGTTGTTCGTGGTGAAGGCAAATAAGGCGTCGCTCTCCGCGCCGGAAATCGAGCTACCCAGGTTCGGCAAGGTGATGGGCGAGAGGTTGAAGTTGAAAGTAGTAGTCGAGAATGCGTTGACTGGGGCCGTGGGTGCCGTCTGCGCCTGAATGGATCCAATCATCGTTAGTGCGAGGCAGAGGAATGCGAGAGCAAGAGTTTGCTTCATTGTTTTCTTCATCGTTAAATCTCCTTGGAAAGTTTTTCAGAGTAAGTCTTCAGGCTTGATGCCCTTAATTACGAGAACCGGGCTGCCCCGTAAGGCCATGCGGGCGGTTTGCAATCCGAGTTTGTAGCCAGCCTGAAAGTCGGGCGTGATTCCGCTTGCACCAACCATCTGTGCGCGGGCGTCTCCGAGTGAATTCAGTTCCTTTGCCTGACTGGCGAGCATCTGCGAATCGGCACTTTTCAGGCTGTCGATCGCGGATTCGATGAACATGACTGCGGGTGAGAGCCAGCTCATAAGGTGTCCTTGTAGAATCAGTAAATGGAAATCAGGGGTTCGCTACAATACTGCGCGGAATGTCGAGGTGTTCTCTACGTGCTTGTTCAATATCACGATCATTGGTACGCGCGCTGCCGTGGGTGTAACACTGACTACGAGTTATTTCCGGGCGAGATTCAGTTGATTAAGAAGGGCGCTCCTTCGTCTCCGTTTGAGCCAATCCCTGCGAACTGACGGCCTGCCCCGCTTGCAGCTCCGCCTCAACCTGCTGGCCGAACGGCGAGTGCAGGAAGTAAAAGAACACCGCCACTCCGCCGACGTGCAACCCCGCGTAGAAATATTCCAGAATGCAGTGCTCGGTTAAGCAGCCGTGATCGGCCACATACATGTGGCGGATGACGCCCGAAGATGAGGCCGCGACCAAGACAATGCAGGTCTTCAACCAGGCGGGCAGGGAATTCCAGTAGGCGAGGAGCTTCTGGGGCAGCTTTTGTAACATGAGAGATTTTCCTTGTGGGTGAGTTAGTAAGTGGGAGTAGAATGCGTCGGGTATGGATCCTAAAACGATGAAAGCTACGGCAATAATTGCGGTTGCCTGGTTTTTTTGCGGCTGGATGGCAGGACGATACTTTTTCCCCAAGCCTTGCTCATTGCCGATTACATTCAACGGCTCAAAAGCGTGCCGTCTCACATGTCCCCAAGATGCCGACGTGTATACGATTCTGAGCGGCTCGGACGCGCCCGGAGTTTTTATTCCCACCAGCACAAAGCGTGATCTTCCGTGGCCAGCCTATCTCATCGGAGCAGTCGGTCTCGCGGTCGTGGGGAATTACATCTACCAGATTTTCTTCGCGAAGCGCGGCCCCGAACCGGAAGAGCACGATGAGAATGATGACAAATTCGGCGGATGGACCTAAACCTTTATTGCAGCCTCTCCCAAACACAGCCGCCCGTAGTCGTCGATAACCCCACATCCTGAAGGACGATCACTGGGAAATTCCCCGAGGAAGCCGTCGGCATCGTAAGCGTGGCCGCGCCGTCGATGGTTTCCGTGGCATACGCTCCCGATGCCTGACTCTGCGTTTTAATCACCCATGGACTTGTGGTGTTTGAGTTCTTGATGTGAACCAGTGAACCGGTCAGCCCTTGGCAGGTTTCGAGAGTGAAGGCCGGAGAAGTCGCGCTCCCTGCCAGCGTCACCCATCCGTCGGTATCGAGCTGGGTCGCAACCGAGGCCACGCCGAACACAGTGCCCGCACCCAACCCGGAATTGACATTGAGGCAGGTAATTGTGGTTGCTGTCGAGGTCAGGACATGGCAGATCGTGTCCGCCGAGGTCGTGTTGTAGCCCGCCGGCGTCACTCCCGTGATGTAGACATCGGCACCGACGATGAAGGTGGCCGGAGTCGCGCTGAAGGTGAACGTGGCCGTATTCCCGGATTCCGACGCGGCAGTGATGGTAGCGGCCGCAGGTGCCGTGGTTGTGTAGGTGCTGCCGCTCGTGAAGTCATTCGCCCCAAGAATTTCCCGGTTCAGCGATCGTTGCCAGATCGCTCCAACGATGTTTTGCCCAACCGCCGTAGGATGCAAGCCGTCCGCGAAGAACGTTAAATTGGTCGAGGCTCCGTCCGCGCCCATCGAGGGAGACGCCCCGATGTCGGCGAACGCATCGACCATCGTCGGCCAGTACTGCCGCATCAATTGATTGTTTGTGTTTTTCCCGGCGTCATGGCTGGTCGCGTCCATGTTGGAGCCCAGCACCGTTTTGAATCCGCAGCCCCGATACATCCGGCTGGCCTGCATCATCGAATTGATGAATCCTGCAGAGCCGAGCGTGTTCGCGCCAAACCATTCGTGAATCACGGAGAACCCATTCGGCGCAACAAATTGGCAGGTGTTGATTTGCTCAAGGCTGTAAGAACCAGACGATGGTCCGTTGATGAAAGGATTCGGAGGAGCCCCCGCGCCGCTTTGCGAAATCAGTATCGGACTCCACGCTCCACTTGTGTTGCTCGGAGCCATGTAACCGAAGTAGCCGTTGGATGCTGCGTCCTCGGAGTCGCCGCGGCTTACCAAAATATTCCCGGCGAGGTTGGTGCCGAGTCCAAACGGAAGCTGGTTCGCGAGATTCGCAGGAGGTTGGGCGGTGATGTTCACGCCCCGGTTGTTCATGATCTGCTGCACCGCGTTGTAGTTCTGGATGATCTGCGCTGCTGTGAGTTCGGTGCTGTAAGCCAGCGCGTAAAAGATCGTGCCGGTCCACCATGAATTATTGCCGTTGATAAAAAACGGGCGTCCCCCAAACTGATACACCCCGGCAGTCTGAGTTCCCTGCGAGTGGCCGTTGGTGGGAGTAGCCAGCGGACCGAATCCGTTGATGTAAATTTGATCCGTGGAATTATCGAGCGCCCAGGTCAACATTCCAGTCCCAGTAAAGCCGCTAAGCGTGCTGACTTGTGAAGCCCCGCCGTACGTTCGTATGCCGGGTTCCAGCGGTGAAACCGAGGTATTATTTGGGAAGGCAGTTCCACCGACAAATCCTTCCACAAACCCCACTCCAGCGGAATTCGCTGCTGTGCCATTCCCTACGATCACGAACGGATAAGTCGCAGATGAGGTCCCGGTTGCCTGGATCTGATGCGTCATGTAAATCTGCCACGTCTTCACACCGTTCAAAGCTGAAGGCAGAGTTACGCATTGCGCATTGGCCGCGTTGAAGACAAGTCCGCCGCCCGCGTTCACCGCATTCCAGGTTGGCGCGGCCGTCGAGGCGCACAGCGTCCCATTATTACCGTTCCCTGAAACATCAGTGAGAACGGTGCCGGAGCCTTCGTTAAAATCGTATTGTGCAACAAGGCCAGATTGCACAATCTGCGAGGTCACCGCTCCGGTCGGAAGTCCGCCGAGCGCAGCCCATACTGTCCCGTTGTACTGGCACGCGACGGTATTTGATCCTCCTCCTGTGGTGCAATCCGTTGATGTCGTTCCATCGGTGACGCTGGCGATGGTTCCTGCTTTGGTTCCACAGCTTGAGGAGAGTTTTGAGACGGTCGTGATGCAGGAGCTGGACGAGCCGCCGAAGTTATTCTGGTTCGCCTGGGCGTGCGCCTGCAGAGCGAACAGGGAAAATCCCGCAAGGAGCAAAAGAAGTTTTCGCATGATAGTGAGTTCTCGAATTTCTAGGGAGTGCAGGGCGGGTGAATCGCGGGCGTGGTGCCGGTTAAAGTACCGTTCAAAACGTTGCCGCTCAAGTCCGGCTCCGGTGAAGTTACGCCCCACAATGGAAAATAGCCAGCAGGTTGAGGAAAGCCCATGCGCCGCGCCGAAGCTCCCACCGGACAAACCGCAGCAAGCGCCTTCATCTGGCCGAGCGAGAGTGTCGTATTCCATACGGCAATTTCGGCGATGATCCCGGTTGCCGGATAAGACGTTCCCGGCGTCTGGTTGCCGATGGTGAAGTTGTGCTGCCCGGCAAAGATGGTTGCCCCATCCCAGCCCGTGCTGATATTGCAGAACGTCCCGCCATTGACCAGCAACCCCGTGCTCGTGCCATTGATCGACCAGAGCACGACCTGATACCACTTGTTCGCGGTCGAGGCGCTCGCGCAGTTCGCGTAAGACTCTCCGGTCACGGCTCCGCAGCAACCAACGCCGTACCCCAACTGATTCGCCGCCGCAATGCCCGAAGGCACGCCCAGACCGACCCAGAATTGCGATCCGCCTACCCCATTGCTGAAGTGAGCCACCGCGGCCTGCGTTCCACTGCTCACGCTGGCCGGATACCACCAGAACGACACGGTTAAATTGCCGCCGCTGATGTCCAAAGCTGTGCCGATTCCGTTGGCGGTGATCTTGTCGGTCGATCCGTTGAAGGAGCGGCCGGCATGGAGCGGCAGAGCGAGGACAAGCGCGAGAAAGAAGGCGAGATGCTTCATAACACAAAGTGCGGGTACACAAGCATGTTGGCGGTAGGCGCGGTGCCTGTCGTCGAGGTCAGAATTTTCACCACCAGAATCGATCCGTTCGAGAGCGTCGATTGCACGTTGAAAGTCAAAGTGACGCGGTTGTACGCGGTCGACGTCGTCGTAAAGGTTTGCGCCGCGGCACAAGTGAGCGAACCCGTGTTGATGGTTCCGGAATTGATGACTCCATCACAGGTTTGAAAGTTTGCGGTGTGGCCTGCGGTCCCGTCGTTCGCCGCGATGTCCAAGACGATGGTTGCGCCCGTCGCCGCTGTGGGAATATAAATCGTGCAGTTGATGTAAGGCGAACCTGTAAAACCGGTGCAGGTCGACGTCGACGCGCAGAATTGCCACAAAGCCGCGAAATAATTGGTGAGCGAGGTAACGCTGTAGAACGTGAAGCCGCTCTCATCCGGGGTGCAGTTGTCGAGCGTGGGATTCCCGCCGCCCGATCCGCTGCTACCAGGTACAAGTTCCGGCGCGAATTCATCGATCTGGTACGTTCCCGGAGAGGCATTCGTCGATAGCACTCTGCCGATAACATCGCCGCCCGAGGTAGGAAAGACTGTCGACCCGGTATCGAGGCAATTCCCGCCAGTGGTGCCGCTGCGCTGCACATAATCATTGACCGTGGTCGCATTCGAGAATACGCACTTCACCAGGCCCGAGCTTTGAATCGTCGCGTCTCCCGTTGTGCCCGCTCCCGCCGTCACGATTCCGACAAAACCTGTCGTATCGGTGGTGGACATGATGACAACAGTCGAGTTCGGCGACCCATTGAGCTTGGTGAGTGTGTTTAAGGTAGTCCCCGTCACCGCGTCGTTCGGCAAAACAAAGCTGGTATAAGCTGCGCCGGTCGATGGAACGTCCAAGGTCAGCGTGTACGGCCCGCTCGCAACTCCATTCACTGTGAGCGTGTAGGCATAGGTTCCGCTCACCGTGTAGACGCCCATGTTTCCAAAGTTGTCTCCGGTGGATTGACAGGTGGAGGAGCCTTGCAACACTACTTGCTGATTGGTCGGACACGGCGTGGTCGAGGCGAGCGTCGGATAGGTGTTCGCGTAATTGGTGCAAGGAATCGCGTTGGCCGGGTAGTTGCAGAAGTTCAGAATGGCGCCCGGTTGGGCAAACAGCGGAGATAGGCCAGTTCCCCCAGCGGCCACAGCCCCAGCCGAACCAGGCGCACCGAGGTCCCAGCGCACATTTTGCGAGTTGGCGTAGGTCGCCGCCAGAACCAGGGCGAAGGCAAACAGCAGGCGCGCCCAGAAGGGATGAGTGTCGAAAAAGCGGGTCATGGAAATCTGTGAGTGAGGCTTCTTAGTTCGGCCGGGCGATGCGCGCGGCTTTTTCGGCTTTCACTTTCGCTACGCTCTTTCTCAGGATCGAAGTCAGTGGCTTATCGTTGGGCTGGATTTTTGGTTTCGCGATCTCGGACTCCGCCTCGTCTTCGGCTTTTAATTTTTCCATGTTCTTTGCCAGCCGTTCCCCGATCCGTTCGGTCAAGGGCGGGCGCGGCGTGCCTTCCACTTCGCTTCCCAGCGCTTGACCAGCGTCCCACTCTTTTTTCGGAATATCACGAAGCGTGGGAAGCGGTTCGTCTGGTTCGGCAATCGATTCCACCATCGAACCGGCTTTGCCCGGAGTGGCGATGCGTCCGAGTCCGGCAGAGGGATCGGCGATGGTATGCCCGCCGGCCGCAAGCCCGCGGGAATTTTCCAACTCCTGATTGATGCGAGTTCCGCGCAGCTCTTGCGGCGTACCGAAATCGGGCGGAACTACTGGCGTTTTCGGGGCAGGCGCTTCTTCTGGGGCGATCTTCGGCCCCCGCACGATGTAATCGATATCTTTTGCCGCCTGCACGCCGGGGATGCGTCCGACGCGGCGCACAGCCACTTCTCCAGCACGGCCTATCATTCCGGGCGCGGCATCGGGGGAAGATTTCGGCGCGGCCACTCGCGGCGTTGGACGCGCGATTCCCGGCTCTGGGATTGCATCCGGCTCACCCATTTCGCCCGCCATCATCAGCGTGGCTTTTTCGGGAACGTCTCTGAGTTGGCCTTCGCCGGGATATAGATCGCCCGACGGTAAAAGTCCGTGACGCTGCAAAAGCCGGTGGCCGATGACCGGCGCAGTCACATCGGCAACATTTTTCAACACGCCCGCGCCAAGTTCGCCAACCGATTGGAGAATCGGCTTCGGTGGAATTGTTCCCGAGAAAGAGCCGCGATGCTGATTCAGCGTGACAGGCGCCTGCCCGTCATTATTCGACGCGATAGGCGGCGGCGCTCCATACTTCGCCCACGGCCCCGCTTCTGCGGCTTGCGGCTGATAGTTATCCCACGGTCCAGCCATTTACTTCGCCACTACTTTCTCCCAACTCGATTGATGCGACGGGTCGCCGCCCTTGAATTTGTAGCCGCCTTCGATGGTGCCGATTGCGGGAGTTTGGTGAGTGCCACCTTGCGCGCCTGTCTGTGCTCCGCCGCCACCCGGCGCTGGTAACGGTTCTTCATCGGTCAGCCCGTAGCGTTTCGAAATGCGCCCGTGCTCCGATGAGTATTTTTTGTAGCTGGCCTGTTGAATTGTGTCGGCCAGTTGAGATAAATCTTTCTGCAAATCCGCATCCATCGGCTGTCCGGCGGTCCACTTGCCGAGTTTGCCGCGCGCCTTATCCCAGAGCGAACCCGCTCCCGTGGGAATTCCGAGTTCGACCGCATTAATGCGCTTGACTCCTTCCATCGTGGTGATGCCAAGAGTGGCGAGCATCCCCTGGAAGCTTGCTGCTATCTTGTTGCCCGCCTGCGCCTGCGCAATGGAATCGCGGATCAATTCCGCTTTACTGGCAGCATCCTGATAATCGCTTTCGATCTTGGTGATGTGCTCACGGCCTTTTTCCTGCTTCTGGAAGTCTTCGCTCTTTGTCTGGCGATCCGCTGTTGCCGCCTGTCCGCTGGCCGCCACATCTTTCTGCTCTTTTACGTGTTGGCCGTGGGCCCGATTCGCCGAGTCCACTAAAGGCTTCAGCGCGGGCGGGAGATTCGGGTCGTTAATGTCATAGGTCTTTTTGTCCGGACCAGTCACGCTCACTGGAATTCCAGCGTCGTAGTTGATATGTGCGGCGACCGTGGGTTCCGGCTTCGCGCCCGCCTTGGCCTGCATCACCGCGTTGTATGCGCCGAAGTAGGTGTAAGGTTGCTGTGTTTCAGGATCGACGCGCGGCTGCCCGTTATTTCCCGTCATCAGATCGTGAATCGTAACTTCTTCGGGCGTGAGACCTTGTTTGGGATTTCCCGCAACCGCAGCTTCTTCGCGCAGCTTAGCCGCATCCGCAGTATCCTTCTCCGCTGCCGCTGCCGCTTGTTCCGTCCTCGCGCCAGCTTCTCCGATGGCTCCCTGTTCTTTCTGTTCTCCCAGGTCTTCACCGATGCGCCCGGTCTGCTGCCTTATCAGTTGATTGTGGTGCTCTTCGGTGCCGGGGATGGCATTTAGAATGGGCCTCGCTTGCGGGCTGAACGCGGTAGCGATTTCTCCAGCGGCATTCAGGCCGCGAAGAATTCCTCCGGCGAACGGATGTGCTCGCGCGATCTGCGAGACGCCGCTGCCGGTCGATTGCAGCCGTCCAAGTTCAGCCTGATCCGCAGTAGTTTTCGCTTCAATCGGCGAAGGCGAGGCAATGGGACGCGGCGCAATTCTCGACGCCGAAGCATGCTGCTCTAAATCTTCCGTGCTGCCGGGTGCAGGCGTTGGCGAAGGAGCGGGCGCACCAAGGCCGCGCAGCATGACTGGCGGAATCTGGCTGCCCGCGCTGGGGCGTGCGATCTGCGCCGGCTGCCGCTCGTTACTGTCCGGATCGAGTTCGTCGTCGAGTTCGTCCGCCATTTATCCGCCGCCTGCCATCATCCCTTGGGCCGCCGCCTTCTCGCCGTTCAAGATGTATTGCTCCCCGAAGTTATTGGCGAGGCTCGTCCCTGAATTCTCTCCATTCAACGCCGATGTGGACGAGTTCAAATATCCCAGTGCCGTCGCTTCATCCACCCCATAGAGCGATTGCAACGCCGAAAGCGCCTGCTGTCTTTGCTGCTGCTGTAAATTGGCCTGCGACTGCTGGATACCCAGCGCGTTTGTGGAAAGCTGTCGTTGCGCCGAGCGCGATCCACTGCCAATCGCCCCTTGGAAGCCGCCTGTATTTCTCGTCCTGGCTGCGGTCAAATTCGCCTGCCCGGTGATGCCCGCAGTTGAGCCTCCCAGTGACTGTTGGCTCGCCGTGTTCATGTAGGCCAGTTGCTGCGGGGTGTAGCCTTGCGGGTTTGTGGCTTGCGACTCGAGTTGCGGCGTCAGAAAACTGTTGATGTCGGAACCAGAATTGAATAGCGACTGGTTATTGGCCTGTCCGACGCCGGAGTTCGAGAGAAGCTGTTTGTTCGCGCCTTTTCCCATAAATAATTCCTAGACTCCGCTCTGCCGGAAGGCCGCGACCGGGTTCTTCATCATGTGCACGATGAATTTCTGCAATCGGATCTGCACGTCCGTCGCTCCCGGCAACGGAATCACCGAAACCCGGAAGAAAATGCGATTGCCGCGGATGCCCGTCGTCCACTCCAGATCGTCCGCCAGGCAGTTCGAGGCGTCGGTGTCGGCGACCAGAAGGCGCGGCGAAAGCGACGGCAGAAAGTTGTAGAGAGAGTTCACGATGGGCGTGATGATCACTTGCCCCACTCCGGTCACGAAGGCGTGTACCTGTTTAACCAGTTTTGAGTCCGCTCCCAGCCCTAACGCCTGTTCCTGATCGTGATCGGTAAAGGCGTAGGTCGTGTAGTAGGGATAGATTTGCCCGTAGTCGTCGTCAGTGAGTTTGGCCGGATTGAGCGAATAAATATTTCCGAAGGATGCGCCGCCGGGGAAGGCTCCGCCCGCAAAGAAGATTTGCCTTTGGTTCTGCGGCCGCACCAGAATCTCCACATCGTTGGCCGCAATGTTCCACGCGCTCCACTTGCGCGTGAGATCCGACGATTTCATTTTCCCCTGAATCGTGATGTGCAAGGGCGGAGCACCCGCAATCTGTGTCGCGGTGTCCATCTCGCGGTAGTCGAGCACAAAGACGACGTTTGGTGTAGTGGCGCCATTAATCGGAACGGAAAAGTAAGCGCGCCGTGTGGCCGGATCGTTTTTAGCGACGACAGTTTGGCCCGCGCCCCAGTTGATGTCATCCCAGGTTTTGCGCGGATCCTGCGCCTGTGGCAAAGTCCCTCGAGAGATTTCCTGCGAGACCTTCCAGAACTCCGCCCCGGCAAACAGGTAGACGCCGTTTTTCGCCGCCACCACGGCCCAGTCTTCCGCCGCGTCTCCCGTGCCGAACTTTCCCGGGTCGCCCGCTCGAACACTTAACGCGCCGGCCGCTCGCGTGAGTTGGTTCACGTTCCAGTCGTCCGGCTCTGAGGTATTGTCTTCGAAGATGTGAACTCCCTCTGCGGTTTCGAGCAGCGAGGATTGCCTTAGCAGGGCAAAGCAACGGATCGGGGACTCGTCATCGTCGGGCCCGAGATTGCCTGTCGTTTGGGCGAAGGCTTCCGGGTTTTCCACATAGGACCAGCGGCTTTGATTGTCGCGATAAGGGTTGTCGGTGAAAACGAATTCGTGCTCGGTCACGATGATGGTCGCAGCGTGGTTCAAGCCGATTTCATAGATGGAGAGAATCAGGTCCGAGGGAATCGTGGCCGGAGTTTCCGCATTAAACGTGGCAAAGGGAGTGAGCGCACCAGCGGTCGACAAAGTGTTGATGGCAATCTGCGCGGTCGCGGTGAAACTCGCCAAAACGCTGGATAAAACCACAAAATAATTCCCCGAGAGTCCGGCCGCGCTGGCCTTCGCCCAAAATCTGACCGAGTATTGCGTGCTCGGCGAAAAAATCGCATCGCCAAAGGAATCCTGATACCCGCTCTGGGTGAGCAAGCCTTTCTTGTTGCCGCTGCCGTCTCCCGTGATCCTCCAGCTCATCCCCGAGGCCCACGAGCCGCCGTTGACCAGAGTTCCACCCACATTAGAACCGGCATTCCAGCCGAGAGGCGCGGTCAACACTCCCGAGAGATATCCACCACAGAATCCCGTGTTCAGCAGGTTTTCGATCTTGTTGTAGTCGCCCCAGCAGGCCAGCCGTGAGGCGTAGGCGAAGAAGCCCAGCATGGGACCAAGCACAACCTGGTCGAATAGATCGTTGCCGATTTGGTCGATAGGTACGGCAGCTAATAACGTGTTGTCGGGAACGTCGAACACGTAAGAGGTCGAGGTATTGTCGGGGACGATGGTGGATTGCACCACGATGGGCGTCCCGGTTGGACTAGTGGGATTCGGCAGCGTGACCGAGGCTGGGATGATGAAGAAGTTGTCGCCGCCCGCCGCCGTGAAGCCAAATATTCGAGCGATGACGTTGGCCGGACCGATCGGGAGATTCGTCAACTGCCACTGCGAATTCCCAACCGAAACAAATGAAACCGTCGGAGATGGAGCGGGAATCGCGCCCTGCCGGGTCAGCCACATACAGACGACTTGATGCACGCCGGGAGCAGACTGGCCGCCGAGAGAGACAGTGCCAGCCGCCGCGGTGGGCGTGATGACGACAGTCGCAGGCGCAGTTGCAAACGAAAAATAAATGCTCCAATGACCGAAGCCGAAAACCAGTTGAGTGACCACCCAGTTTGCGGGATTCCCCGCCGTGTTGTTGTCAAGGCCGCTGCCCGTGCCAATCAAAATGATGGTGTCGCCAACATTGACGTTGGGCTTGGTGCTGCCCACTTCCGCGAAAGCCGTAGCCGGTCCGCAATCCCCACCACCAGAATTCGCCAACCCGGTTGCGGTGATGATGTAGGTGAAAGTCGTGGTCGAGGGAACGGTGCCGACCGTTTGCAGCCCGTTGTACCCGGCCACTCCCACGTTATAGACAAAGACAATCTGGTCCGGAATGAATCCGTGCGCCGAAGTGGTGGTGATTGTGACGACATTTCCACTTTGCGTGGCTCCCGTTGGCGATGCCGCGATGGCAAAAAAGGGCGTGTTGTCTACGCCAAGAACTGCAACACTATTCTGGTAATCCACGACCGTCGGCCCCGCTCCCGGCCCATCCATCGTCACCCGGTCTAAGTTGGTTCCGTCGTATTGCAGCGGAATCCCTTGGCCATGCAGCAGATCGGAACAGGCAAGGTATTCCCGTCCGAATTCCGAGACCGATTGCGCATAGAGACCGGGCGTGATCTGGAAAATGCTGGAGACGGTACCCGGCGAGTTGCCCACGTCTTCCACCCAGAGCTTCCCATCCGAGGTCAGAATTAAGGTGAGGGGATCGTCGTTCGGCTGGATGTAGGTCTTTTCGTAGAGGACTTGGGTTCCGGCGGTGAGCGCGCCCGTGGCGAAAAGTTTGGCGAGGCCGGGGCGGGATACCCATTCTCCGGGGACGTAGCACCCATCCTGCTCGTCAGGAGTTAAGCCTTCGGGAATGTCTGACGGGGCAATGTCGCTCTTGCGCCCCGCAAACAAGGCGAGAGTGACATCTTTGACATCGGGTGGGGCGAATGCGGAAGAGGCCATACTATAAAATGTCGGAGTGGAGTTGCCTAAACTACCGGAATTGCCCGAAGTCGGCGTCTGCGAGGCAGACCGGACGATTCACATCTATTTGCCGAACGGAAATCACGCTTTAAAACCAATTTCAGCAGATCGAACGAAAGAACAAGCCCTCGCCGAAGTTCAGCAAATGCTTCGCGAAATGGGCTACATCGCATATCGCGAAAGAGACGTTCACAAAGCGAGTTAAATGATGGACCGGCGGAAATTCATCTCAACTCTGATCGGCGGAGTGGCTGCCAGTGCGGCGGTGCGGACGTTTCCGTTCCGGGTGTTCAGCTTTCCGAGTAAGATCGAAACCGGCGACTGGAAGGGAATCCACATCGACTCTTATCCAGGAATTCTGCAAACGCCTTATTACGGCAGAGGTTGTGCGATTACTCCCGAGATGATTCAGCGAGCCATCGCCAGAGAACAGGCGCGCAGACTTTTGGGAATCTAGCCCTACATTTGCATCACCTAGAACGTGACCGCCTTCGGGCTAGCCTGCCCTCCGTAGTACACATACGAAGAGGGCTCCGAGGTGTAAAACGTCGAAGCCACCCGGAAGAAAAGCGTCTGCCCCTTCAAATACTGCAGAAAACTTTTTGAGATGCCGTTGTCGATCTGCACTGTTGTCTCAGGCGTGAACGTCGGAGTGCTGGAATACTCGATCAGGTAAGCCGTGCCTCTGGGCGAATTGTTGTGCGTGATTGAAACCGTGCCAAAGCCGTTGGCGGCTGAAACGGAAATCGAAGTTGGAGTCGAAGGCGCGGGTTGGCTGGCTTGCGGGGAGGCATTGGTCTGGTTTCCGATGTTCTTATCGGCGGAAGCGAGCGCGTCCAGCGCCTCCGCAAAGAACCGGTCTTTCCCCATGATGTAGGCGCGGTTCGGATAGGCCGCACCGGTTTGTGTGAGCGCCATCGACTTCCTACGGCATCACAAAAATAGCTTCGCCCTGAATGGTGTCGTTCAGGACGTTCGCGGGATAGTTGCCCGCCGTGAGTTCGGTCAGCGCCGATTGCGCGGCCGCCCCAGTGAAAACCTGCATGGTGCCGTTGGTTAGGCTGGTTCCGGGCGCGTAGCTGTACTGATACATGCCGCTGCTCCCAGCTGCCCCTTGCGGGCGGGCGGAATTGAGTTCCACTTTTACAACTCCCTCAAACGTGGGCAGCACCTGGCCCGGCATTCCCGCCAGTAGGCTCATGAGTTGCGTCAGGTCGAGCGTGTCCCCGCCCGCCACATACGGGTTGGCATTCGTGCCGGTATTGACGTTGGTGGGTGTGATGTAAAACAGCATGTGAAACATCTTGCCGGTTTTCCAGGTGAGCGGCTGGCCTGTCTGTGAGCCGGTTTGTACTTTGACGAATAGCATCTTGGGTTTCTCCTTGGGGAAAAATCTGTTTGGTTCAGGCGGAGTGGCGGCGGCGAAAACGGCTGCCCCACGGAATGCGGGAGTAGCTCGCCCGTTGCTGCAGCTTGGCGTAAGAATTCGTGATTTGCGAGATAGCAGCGTCTCCGGCGGCGTCGAAATTCGGACCAAGCAAGGAACCTCGCGGAGTGACGAAAATCGCTGCGGCATAATTCGCCAGAGGTTCGGCACAGCCCATGATGGGTACGGGGGTTGCAGCAAAGCTGGACGAAGGGGCAATGTCCGGAAGATAAGCGGCATAGCGCGATTTCACATCCATCGGCACAATCGAGCCACGGAAATAGATCGCATCTTCCCGCCAATCGAAGTAGCGGTTCCAGCTTCCCTTGGCCTTTGATCGCAGTCCGTCCGGCGCAGGGTGCATCGGCCGCAAAACGTTCAAGTTCGGATTCGTCGCAGTCGCCCCACTCACGCTCTGCCGCTCTTCCAAGCGCAAGGGAGAAATAAAATCCGCTGGCAATGTCGGACATCCTGAAAGTGTCTCCGGAGTCCAGAACGTCACCCCGTCGAAAAATCCCGCCCAGTTGATGTATTGTTCGACCGCCGGATCAAGATTGGCGATGACTGGGAAGCCGATCATTAAAGTAGTGCTCTCTAAGCGCGGGTGGCCTTTGTCGGCAAGTTTTTTCTGTACCTTCCGGAACGCCAGATTGATCGTAGGGACGACGTAGGCTTGCGAGTCGGCGAAGATGTCTCCGGTCGGAATGGTTAACTCGTAGGGCAGTCCGTTCGCGACCGCGGCCTGGTTCAGCAAGTTGGCCGTGGTCGGCGAAGTCACCATCGCAATTTCGTTGGCTACGCCGTTGATGACGATGGCCACCCCATTCATCAAAGCGGTAAAGGTATTCCCCGAGGCCCATGTGATTGTTAGTCCACCCGCGTTGACGTTGACCGTGCCGGAGTTGGCGGGCTGAATATTTTGGATGTAGTCCCCCAGATAGGTCCGCACCATTTGGGTAACGGTGGCAAGGGAATCGTAGGGAGCTGAAGGAGGAAGGGGCACGGGATTAGAATTGAACGATGCTGACAGCGAAGGATATTTACGAGGGGCTTGTCGACCAGTTAAGCGGCGAAGGGTCTTGCCACTACATTGAGCAACAGCGAAGCGATAGCGATTTTACGAATGTGACCGTGGACGGGGCAATCGACTGCAAGCAATTCGCGGAACACATACTCACGAAAATCCGGACTGACCCTGCCAACCTAGTCTTCGGAAGGCCCATCAACGAAATCTATAAGTTGATTTTGGAAGACGACCGGCAAACCGAAGAGAAACAGCGAACCGTTAGTTGGTCGCCTCCTCCTCTTCCTTGACCATCTTCGCGGCATCTCGTTCGCGTTTCTTCTGCCGCGCGGCCACGCTGGCTGCGTCGATGTCTTTGCCGCAGTGCTTACACACCTTCGCCCCGGCTCGAATATCTTCTCCACACTCCGGGCATTGGTCGAGCGTGTGATCGAGCGATCCCCAGAGCGGCGGACGGCCTAAGTAAGCGGCGGCTTCGTTATAGCGCGGGCGGTCCATCATCGAAACTTTTTCCCCGGCCTGCACTTTTTCGGAGCCTTGCGCGTAAATCAGATCCATCATCTGCGCCAGCTTGCCCCGCGCCCCTTCGATCTCATCTTCTTCCGGCTCTTCGTTTTGCGAGACGAACACTCCGAACCATTCTCCGTTGGTGGTGTGGATATCAAGGCCGGAGGAAGTGGAATTCTTTCCGATGATGTCGTCGGCCACGCCCATCACATGCTTTACTTCCTTGCCGATCTTGCGCTCGCCGCTCAG
>Ga0210401_10000539_pt1 | contig 46021 bp, 37 predicted proteins | sample IncBWH32MmetaG_FD_150866 | JGI IMG/M metagenome (GOLD analysis project Ga0210401, IMG submission 150866) | Forest soil microbial communities from Barre Woods Harvard Forest LTER site, Petersham, Massachusetts, United States - Inc-BW-H-32-M | ecosystem: Environmental > Terrestrial > Soil >...
CGATGCCTACCGAGGAGGGACTATTCGCGGTTGGGTAATCCACATGATTCTGGAACGTGCCATTGCCATTGTTCAAGAGCACGCTCACGGTGTTGGCAGTCTGGTTTGCCACCGCCAAGTCGGGTTTACCATCGCCGTTAAGATCTCCGATGACTACCGAGGAGGGCCCAGTTCCCGAGTTGTAGTTTACCCTCGGTTGGAACGTGCCGTCGCCGTTGCCTAGAAACACGCTGACGTCGTTATCGTTGAAGTTGGCTACCGCAATGTCGTTCTTGCTGTCCCTGTTGAGGTCGGCTATCGCAACAGCATCGGGCCCGGAACCCGTCGGGTACGACAGGTTTGTCGGGGAAAAACTCCCATTCCCTGTACCCAGGAGCACACACGCTCCGCTAGCATTACCGTAACCGCATAAAACTACCAAGTCTAGTTTCTGGTCGCCATTGAAATCGCCTGCAACAGCTGTCTCCGCAAAACCGCCCGCACCATAGAAAATCGTCGGCTGGGAGAAGCTGCCGTGACCTTGGTTGACGTAGACGGCCACCGTCGCATCGTCTTCGTTGGTCGCCGCAAAATCCAACTGGCCATCGCCGTTGAAGTCACCTACTACTACCGACGAAGTCATGAGCCCAGCGGGGTAAACCTGTTGGGTTTGGAAGGTGCCGTCGCCGTTTCCGAAAAGCACGCTGACACTGCCGGGAGCGGCACCGCTTGCAGAATTGCTATTCGCCACAGCCAGGTCCAGAAAGCCGTCGCCGTTGAGGTCGGCCACGGTCAGTGCCAACGGGTACCCTCCCACTGCGTAATCCACATGGGCCTGGAAGGTGCCGTCGCCGTTGCCCAGAAGAATAGAGGCAGAGCCTCCGGCGCAGTTTGAAGAGTTGCCACACTCCGAGGTAGCAAGATCCTGCTTGCCGTCCCCATTGAAGTCAGCCACCGCCACAGAGGTCGGGTAATCGCCCGTTGCGTAGTCCTTCCTTGTTGGGAAGGTGCCGCTGCCGCTATTTAGAAAGATGCTGACCGAGTTGTCGCCGGAATTGGTCACCACCAAGTCCAGCTTGCCATCGCCGTTAAAGTCGCCCACGGCAACCGAGGAAGTTCCTCCTGCTGTCCCGTAATCCACCGCCACCTGGAAGGTGCCGTCGCCGTTGCCCAGAAGTATCGCGACGGAATCGCCGTTTGCTACAGCGAGATCCAGTTTTCCGTCGCCATTAAAGTCGCCCACTGCCACCCCGGCTGGACTCCCCACTGGATAATCCACAGGCGGCTGAAAGGTGCCGTCCCCGTTGCCCAAAAGGAAGCTGACGGTACCGCACCCGCCAGCACAATTGTTGGACACCGCCAGATCAGGTTTACCGTCGCCATTGAAGTCCCCGACCGCCACGGCAAGAGGACCAACTCCAGCAGCGTATTGAGGAGGGACGACAAATATTCCGTTTTGAGCCACCGATTGAAATCCTGGAAGCAGGCAGAGCACAGCTGCAAAGCACAATCTCGAACGCATGATCCCTCCACTGGGAACAGTTGTTGCGTGCAGAACCTGAATTTCCTGCCAGCGCTCCCCCTCAGAAGCACTCCGGCTCGGGTCGGGTCGATATTACGCTCCTACCAACCCACAATGCTGGAGAAAGTTGTAGGTAGCATCGGAATCGTCCACGCGGCTGGAGCGAATGGACGATTTATCCAGGGGACTACTTGCCGGATCAGATGCCAACGGGTTATTGAAGACCAACATTACTTTCGTAGCATGGGTCAGCGTGGTCGAGCCGGACTTGAAACTCCCCGTGACTGTGAGATTGTAGCTACCCGTTGGCCTACCTCCCGTCCCGCCCCCGTTGTTGCTGCTGCCGCCGCACCCGGTTATTGCGAATCCAAAAGCTAGCAGACAGATGCAATCGAGTTTCTTCACTTTCTCAAAGCGATTGCGTTAGACTGAAACGCAGATCCCGCTGTGAGCCAAGGAGGGCAGGTGCATGACGAAGAAAAGCCGGTTGATCAACACCATTCTCAGTGCGGCATTGTTCTGCAGTGGAGTGACTCTGGCTCAAGAGCCGGTGCAGGACATTGACAAGAAGACCCACCCGATTCTGGCTGCAGCACAAAGCCATGTGGTTCAAGCCAACAGCTACATCTTAGCCGCGCAAAAAGACAACAAAGAGGATATGCAGGGACACGCGGAGAAGGCGAGGCAGCTTTTGGTCCAAGTAAACCAAGAGTTGAAGCTCGCCGCTGAGGCCGCTAATGCCGCGAACCAGAAAAAGAAGTAGATTGTAACCCTGGTGACCATACGGGGCCAAGGGTTTTCAGGTGGCCATTTTCGTCGGTAGGGAAATCCCTCGACTCGAAGGGGCCCCCGTCTGTGGCAGACGGTCTAATCTAGTTCGCAGCGGGCAGGAGTTCGAGCCCCGATTGGTACCGGCCCAGCTTCTGACGATCATGGGCATCGGTTTCGCGCGAGCGGCCTGTTGGAGCTAGGCCACAAGTCCTGCTGCGGCAGACCGCATCATGAGTGAAGTCTTATCGGTCAGGTTGACGAATCCGAAACCGGCTATTTCAATTTCTCTTGAAGCAGTGATAGTCGACGGTAATTGAAACGGACGACGTATCGGTGAATTGCAAGGTTTTGGTGGTGAGAGTGCTGATGTATAGCTGTCCCACCGGATCTGCGAGGGGTGTAATCGTGCAGATCGGTGCTGACGTATAGGTACCAGAGAACTGGTAGGAACTAGAAGTGGTCGAATTCGAAAATGTCAGTTGCCCATTTTGGTCTGTGTTCGATGAACGTCCACTTCCAATCATGCTCCCGTTCGCGACGACGACGCCGCGTCCACTTGCGGCAGCAAGCTCCAAGTCCCCAGGACTTGTGGCTTTGAGGGACACATCTGTGTGCCGACCGACGCCGTCAATCCGCGCAAATGCCAGAGGTAGCGAAGCTGCGGCTGCGGTGCCAGCAATGGTGGCTCCAATTTGAATCCCATGGAGCAGGGATGACCCATCGTCTACTTGAATACCGCGATTCCAGGACGGAACGCCGCTTTTCTGGATTCCCGTAACTTCCAGACCAATGGACCCTACTGGCGGAGTTCCTGGACCAAGGCCTATGATGGCGATCCCTCTTACGAAGCCCGGGGCGCCATTGATACCTATATCGAACTCGCCGCCCTGAACTTGTGTTCCCGTTGTGCCCGCAATGTCTTGCGCGATGGGATTAATCCCCCAAACCGCAGCCCCATTGACATTGGCATTGGCGACGAAGTACCCCCCTACGGTATTGCAGTGATCTCTCGGGCCGCTTTTGCCCATGGCGTTGCAGTTGGACGTCATTCGGGCGGAGATACCGTTCACGCCAGGTACGGTCGCGGAAAATGGTGTAATGCTGCCCACGGAAATCGCATTAGTCTCTGGAGCTAGCCTAACCCCGGACAGGCCGTTATTTATCTCGGTGTAGCTGTTTAGGAATACGCTCAAAGCGCTATGTACGGATGAACCCGTGTAGATTCCGGGATGAACAAAAGTATTGGGTCCGGTAAAAACATTGGCCTCATCCAAAGCAGCGGGGGAGTGACCCTGCGACATCAGGAGTGAAGAAAGAATCAGGAGACAACCAAATGCCAATGAGAGCTTCTTCATTTTGGAACCCACCGGGGCAGAGTTAAAACGAGACGATCACACCTAGCATAGCCCCGCGTCGACGCCCATCAGAAATCTATCATTCTGAGCAACCGAAAGGTAACGACTTTTTTTTGCCGGGCCGGAATCTCCTGCACTGCTTTTCAATGCTTTGAGCGGCTCCCCGATTTCTGACACCCATTAAGGGTTAGTTTCCGGCAAAATCTAAAGCCTAAGATAAGGGGAGACTTGTCGTGAAGAGGAAGGGGGGGCAGGCAGATTTGGAGTGCATCGTCGGGGTGCTGACTACAGGTGGAGGGGTGCCCGGTGGCAGAGTTGATCCGCCAGGTCGGGATCAGTGAAGAGACCTGTATCAGTGGAAAAAGAAGTACAGGGGTTGGAGGCCGTTCAAGTGCGGCAGATCAAGCTACTGCAGGAGAAGAACGGGCGGCTAAGATGATTGGTGGCGGAGTCGACGCTGGATAAGACGGTGCTGCAGGACTATCGGCAAAAAAACTTCGACGTCCTCGCAACGCCGCCTGGCGAGCAATCCGCATCACACCATACCAGGTGGCGTGGGGTTGCAGTCTCGACTTTTCCACAGCAGCCTGACGTCACCTGAACGAATGTATATCGTTGACTCTTTTCTTAGCCGCGTGTCACAATTTCGGACCGGATAACGCACGTTCTGATAATGTCATTTGTTCGAGCTGTCACCAAACTGTCAGGGATAAGAATAAAGATGAACACCGACCTTGGGATCCGTGTGACGTTTTGTTCCACAGTTGTATTTACTCTTATGACTCTAGGCTGTGGCACTGGGACCAATACGGGGGTGGCCGCGACTCAAAATCCACTTGTGGCTCAATATGTGGTGCTAGCTGACCAGCAAGGCGCAACCGCTTGGGTGGAGTTCGGAACGGACACTACATACGGCAGGCAAACATCGACTACCGCAGCCACCACTAGCCCCGAGGCGATCACTATTCTGGTAGCGGGAATGCGACCAAACACGACTTACCATATGAGGGCGCATCTCGACGGCAACATCTCCTGGGTAGATCAAGATCGGACCTTCACCACAGGTCCCTTGCCGGGCAAAGGTTCGGTTTCAACCTTCGTTGCGCCCTTGCCGCCTAACCTCACCATTACCCGGCCCACGCCGGGTCTCTCGCCCCAACCTGGTGTCGAATTGATTGACGTCGTTGGGCCAGCCGCTACGCCGCTTTTGTCGTATTTTGTCACAGATCTTGATGGCAATATCATTTGGTACTACAACCCGGGCGCGGGTCACACGGCAATACCCTTTAAGCTTCTTCCGAACGGCAACATCGGTCTTATCGATACTAATGGCTCCGGAAGCTCGCTCCAGGAAATAGACCTCGCTGGCAACACGATTCGCGAACTGACAACCGCTACTCTGAATCAGCGACTGGCGGCGAACAAATATCCCATCGCAATCGCTAGTTTTCACCATGAGATTTTGCCCTTGCCGAACGGGCATTGGATCGTCTTGGCGAACACAAAGGTTCCTTATACTAACTTGCCGGGATACCCCGGTACGACCGAGGTACTGGGCGATTTTGTGATTGATCTCGACGCCGACTGGAATCCGGTTTGGGTGTGGTCTTCATTCGACCACTTGGACATCAATCGGCACCCCTATCTCTTCCCCGACTGGACTCATAGCAATGCTTTGGTTTACTTGCCCGATGGCAACCTACTTTTGTCCATGCGCCACCAAAGCTGGGTATTAAAACTCGACTACGAAAACGGAACCGGTAGCGGGGACATTCTTTGGCGCTTGGGATATCAAGGAGATTTTACGTTAACCCAAGGTGATCAATCACAGTGGTTTTTTGCTCAGCATTTTCCCTCTCTAGTGGCTTCGAACGGTTCGCAGTTGACCTTGGCTGTCATGGATAACGGAGATGATCGGGTGGTGGATAGTGGGGGAACGTGCAACCCGTTTTTCGATCCCAATCCTTGCTATAGTCGAGCCACACTCTTCGATGTAGATCAAGATGCCAAAACAGCCAACTTAATTTGGCATTACGATCCGCCAGGAGTGTATTCCTATTGGGGTGGTTCCATCTTTCAATTGGAAAACAAAGATGTGGAATTTGACATGACTGACCCCTTCAATGCTGAATCCGCTCGAATCATGGAAATCGCTCCTGGGGACAGCCAACAGATTGTCTGGCAACTCGACATCGGCGGAGGCAATGCGTATCGAGCATATCGCGTGCCAAGCCTCTATCCGGGAGTTTCGTGGGAGAAGTGACGGCAGGCCGTTTCCCAGCGACCTTCGGTCGCCACGGATATGATTGAGAGGCACTCGGGGGGTCCATTACGAGCGTCCATCCGATCCCCGGGCGCCCCTTGATCCTTGATCTCAGTTGCCGGCTTAGCTACCGGCCGAAGGGGTAACCGCACCGCGTAAACACACAGAAGGGAGGGGATGGGCCAGTTCTTCAGTTCTTCGGCCTCGACAAAACTGGACTTTGAGAAAAACTTGGCAGGACGACTGGATTAAAATCGCGGAGGCTGCGCGGGAGGAAGGGCGATGCGATGCGCGGAAGAAGTTGCCACTACCAATTCAGGAAGATCTCTCTGCTCACTGACTCGATCTATGACCCGGCTTTTGGCTGCTTTGCACCAACAGAGTCTCTAGGCTGGCGGGAGAGAGACCCATGAAATTCTCCACGACGTGATCGGCACCCGCCGCAGTCAACATTTCAGAACGGTCGCGATCCGCGACGCCAATGCAGACTAGATTTGCCGCCTTCGCTGATTGGATCCCGGACACCGCGTCTTCAATTGCCAGCGAATGTTCAGGGCTAACGTTCAGCAGTTGGCACGCTCTGCAATATATTGCAGGATCGGGCTTGCCGCGGACAACGTCACTTCCGCTGACGATGACATCGAAGTATTCTGTCAAGTTCAACCGATTGAGCGTCGAGCGCGTTCGACTTTCACTTGCCGAGGTAGCGATGGCGGTCGCGATTCCTACGCCGCTGAGTTGATGAAGAAATTCCATTACCCCCGGGAGAGGCTTCACTTCGAAAGATGAGTTTTGGAAGAACTCATCCTTCCGCTTCCCGTAGTGCAGAGTTTCAGCCTCAGAAAGCTCGCCCAAAAAGTGACGCAGGATGTCAGATCGTTTTCTGCCATCCAGAATGAAGTCCAGTTCGACGTTGGACACTTCTCGCCCGAGTGTTCTGAGAAACTGTCGCCATGCTTTGCGATGCGCCGGATGGCTGTCAACTATGACACCATCCATGTCGAAAATAACAGCCCGCAAATGCGATCGGCAGTTCTTACTCTGAGCTGAAAGTACAGTTGATGACATAGTGATTAAAGTCCAGGCCACGTCTCTTGGGCAGCCTCATAATTTTCCATGGTACCAACATCGGTCAGGTAATCTGATATCGGGTACGCCCTCATCCGGCCCACCAAGTGAGGGAGAACATCAAAGCCCAAATCAACAGGCAAGCGGGATGGAATCGAGTCAAGCAACATGGGAGTCGCAATCATGATACCCGAGAAAGCCCAGTCACTTCGCGGGTGGGCAGGTTTTTCCACGAATTCCTGCACGAGAAAATCGGGATCGAAGGTAAGGACGCCACATCGACTCGGATCTTTTACACGGCATGAACCGATAGTGGCAACAGGCGCACTTTTGATGTGGAACTGAAGCATTTCATTGAGGTTTGCATTTGTCAGAACATCTGCATAAAGAACCCAAAACTGCGGTTCGGCAGCGACCCAATCGCGGTTGCAAACCAGAGTGCCTGCGGACCCGAGCAGAACGGGTTCCTCCGAAAGGTGCACCCTTACTCGCCTCTTCCACTGCCGCAGCGCAGCACGCACTGGCTCCGAATGAGCGTGTAGATTGATCAATACTTCATCGATGCCTGCCTGTTCGCAAATCTCAAGCCAGATGTCGAGCATAGCTCGACCGCGGATCGGGACCATGCACTTAGGCATTTTGTCGGTGAGGGGCCGTAATCGCGTCCCGTGCCCGGCGGCCAGGAGGAAAGCCTTCACGGTTTTGCTTTATCGGACGGCCCAAGTTGCATGTCGTTTAGGATTGTGCGGTCGAGATTGGTACGAACGTCCATCGGGATCCTGCACGCTCATCGCTGTCGATGAAAGGATCATTGACAATCACTTGAGCGCCCTGGAAGTCAAATCCAAATGCCATTTCCTTGACACCGTCTGCCGCTAGGGCTTTGCGGACCGAATCTTGGTGTGTTGGATCACAGTAAAGCAGGAGAAAACCACCTCCACCCGCCCCCGTGATCTTGCCACCTAGCGCACCGCTTCTTTTCGCAACCTCGTACAGATGATCGATTCGCGGGGTTGATATTTTGTTTGAGATTCGTTTTTTCGCTAGCCAAGCCTCATCCATAAGCGACCCCACTGCATTCAGATCACTGCGCTCGATTGCCAGTCTCATACGATCCACTAGCGACCGAACCTCATGGAGGGCATCTACCGCGTGAGGCTTGTGGCCTCGCGTCGACTTCTCCTGCTCCTCGAGAATCGTCCACGAGTTGTGAGCGGATCCGACAAAGAAGAGCATTAGATTGTTTTGCAGTTGTTGAAGAAATCCTGAGTCGACATTGAGCGGGGTCACGTGGGCAGTGCCGTTTGGCTCAAAGGTAATAACGTTCAATCCGCCGAACGCAGCCGCATATTCGTCCTGCTTCCCGATGTGTCGTCCCAAGACATTTCTTGCCACGTGGAAGGCGCGCTCGGCTAGAGCATACTTGGAAAGTGGTTGGTTCAAGTAGGTGGTTAGCGTCTTAAGAATATTGACACAAACACTGGCAGACGAGCCCAAGCCCGTGCCCGGAGGAATCTCCGAGGCAAGAAAAAGGTCCACAGAACAATCACATCCAAGGTCCTTGAGCACCGCCAAAGGGATGTCTAATCCGCTGCCCTCAATCTTCATGTTTGCAACGTCCTGCCACGTGTTGAAAATGCGCAGGTCGGAAGAAATAATTTGGATACGGCCGTCGGTCCTCTTCCCGAGAACAGTGTAGAAGTACTTGTTAATTGCGGCGCTTAGCACCGCTCCGCCAAATTGCTCGTAATAGGCAGGGAGATCCGTTCCGCCGCCCGCGAAGCTAATCCGCACTGGGCTGCGACCGATGAGCACGGTGCAATACCTCCCTTATCGGTGGAAAAGAGACTTCGTTCATCATCTTCTCTGGTACCCCTTCAGCGGGATCGATTTGTGGGTAATATAATATCCTACCAGCCAGGGTCCACAATGTCTGCAGTAGCAGGGAGAGATCAGTTAACAGGGACGGGTGAAGGAGATATTGCAAGTCAAAGCGTGTCTTTTCATCCGACGAGTTCTGTTCGCGGAGGCCGTGTACTTGGGCTAGCCCCGTCATGCCTGGTTTAATGCTTAACCGCTGCTGCTGCCAATCCGAATAGTGACGCACCCGGTCCAAATTCTCGGGGCGCGGTCCCACCAGCGACATGTCACCGCGAAAAACATTCCAAAGCTGTGGCAACTCAGTAATGCTGAACTGATGCAACAATCTCTCGAACGAAGACATATTCGGGTCGTGCCGATCCAGGTTCAGGCGGAGCATAGAAAAGGGTTTTCCGTGCTGGCCACACCGATCCTCCCAGACGAAGGCGCGACCCTTTGCCCGACTGAGTGCGATCGCGACCGGGAAGAGGATCGGCAGTGCACACAGGAACGCGGGTAAGCCGAGGACAAGGTCTACGACTCGCTTCGCACGCCAATGCAAACTGGACGATGACGCCGCTTGGAGCCGCAGTACGGGCAAACCGTCCAGATCGATAAAGTTAGGCCTAGACGAATACAATTCGTATGGCTGAGGAACCAAGCTAACGTTGATGCCGTGCTCCCGACAGCGACCCGCAAGGTTAAGCACCTCTGGCAGCGATGGCCTCGCAAGAGCCAGAATCAACTCGTCAACACGGTTTCGTTTGAGCAGCTCGACGACACCCAGGGATGACACAGAGATCGGCGACACACTCACCTGCCCAGATAAACCGACATCCAGCGACGATTCCGGGGGGCAGAGAAAACCGACAACCTCGCAGAGTATCTCCGGGTGCTGTTCAATTTTTGCAATCAACTCACGGGCCACGTGACCAGTTCCCACCACGACTACGCGACTGACGTCACCTGCTCGGTGCCTGGCGCGCAGGAATAGGCGCGCTCCGTATCTGATGAGTACAAAGCCCACCAGAAGAAGAATGCCAAAATAACCCAGAGCCAGCCGGGAGACGTACTGTCGTGCGAGATAACCTCCCGCAAGCAGCGCCGCCATGAGGAAACATACGGCCAATGACAATTGTGAGACGATGGCCGCGAGACGCCAACCTCCGCGAAAACCATCCAATTGCATACTTGAAGAGAGCAGAAACCATAGTGCGCACGTTGCCAAAAGAAAAAGTGGCAGATGATGCGGCGACAGACCTCCTGCGGCATCCCAACTCAAGCCATAACGAAGAAATTCTGCGCCAAACAGGGCGATCAGTATCCACACCCAGTCGGACGTCAGAATCCAGCGCGTGACACCATGCGTCTTCACAGATTCACATTCCCTGAAAAGCAAATTTGGAGCGATCCTCGGCCGACAGCTTTTGGCGGATAGCGTTAAATAGAGCATGAGCAACGCAGAGGTGAAGATCTTCAATAATTTGCATATTATCTGATGGGACGACCATGCATATGTCGCAGAGGTCCTTCATTCCACCTCCCTGGTAGCCAGCGAGGCCAACGGTGGTGGCTCTGGCCTCCCGCGCAAGCTTCAGCGCATTAAGTACATTCTTTGAATTACCACTTCCGCTGATCGCGAAAGCGATGTCGTCCTCACGAACAAAGTTGGCCAACTGCTCCGCAAAGATATCTTCATATCTGGAATCGTTGGCCCAGGCTGTCATCAGGGGCACGTTATCCGTCAATGCTAACACTCGGAAACGCTTCTTTGATCCGTTAATCGTGCCCTTACCCAGATCGCAGGCAAAATGAGAAGCAAGGGCCGCACTGCCGCCGTTCCCAAAAAGGTAGATCATCCGACCGTTGTCGTAGGCATCCAGCAATAGATCGCAGACGCTGTCGATCGTCTCAAACGGAAGTCTACGGACCGTTTGAGACAAACGCGCGAAATAAGACTGAGCATTGCCGATTTCGAGCATCCCTACTCCTTCACCTGAGTAAGATCCATTGCCGCATCACATTCCGTAGTTGACCCACTTCACGTGACGGGAAACGCTAGCAACTAGACGTTAGGACCACTCCTGCTCTGCGCATCTTGCCGTAAGCATCCGTGACTTCTTCCGGAACGCCACCGACACTTTCGATCCATTCCAGGAAATCGTCCATTATTGCGGAAAGATCGCGGTACGGCTTCCACCCTATTTGGCGCAGATTTCCTATGCTTGAAACACTGTGGCGATTGTCACCCCGGCGATACTCCCCTGAGACTTGGAGGTCGACTTCCGAGCCGATTCTTGCCAGAACCGCCTCGGCGTATTCGAGAACCGTGGTCCGTTTGCCACTCCCGACGTTAAATGCTTGGAAGTTAGCCTCGTCGTTCTCGAGTACCAGCATGTTGGCGTCAACCACGTCTTGAACGTGAACAAAATCGCGCGTTTGTCGCCCATCTTCGTAGATGATCAGAGGAAGAGCCCTAAGAGCGCGACTAAAGAAGATGCGGCAGACGCCAGAATAGTGGTTATAAAGCGATTGCCGGGCGCCCTGAGTGATCGAATATCGGAGCGCTACTGTTGGGATACCGTGTAGCCAGCCGAGTCCTAGCGCGGTTTTCTCTTCCGACAGTTTCGATACCGCGTACTGGTTGAACGGGTTCGTGTGCTCTTCCGACAGCAGGAGCGGAGCAGCCTGATTTCCGCAACGCGGACATTGCACTTCCCATTCCCCACGTGCGAGTTGTTCATGTGAGCGGGGCCGCGGCAGGAAAAGACCATGCTTTAGGCATTCGTACTGACCCTCGCCGTAGACCGCTTGAGATGAAGCCACGATCACCTTCTTTACGGGAAGGCGGTCTTGTACGATCAGTTCGTAGAGCAAGGCTGTACCCACGCCATTGACATGCATGAATTTCGAAAAATCCGGCATGTAATCTTGATATGCAGCCTGGTGAGAGACTACATCCACATCTTCCAGCGCCTTACGCAGCAGTCGCCGATCGGTCACACTGCCATGGAGAAACTCAACTGAGGGCGAGAGATACGCCGGGCGGCCATTCGGGTGAGTTTTCCTATCCAGACTATCCAGAACTCGAACGCTGAAGCCGGCTTGCAAGAAACGATCGACGAGATGCGATCCGATAAAGCCAGCGCCACCGGTTACAAGTACTCGCATATGTTAAGGGCTCCGAGAAGAATGTCGTAGAGGATAAACTTCGAGTGCTCGATTTTGCGCTACTTGCCAGACCCGATGAATACTTCGCCCACCGTCTTCAGGAGGATCTTAAGATCCAGCATGAGCGACCAATTGCGAATGTACTCCAAGTCGAGTCTAACCCACTCATCGAAGTCACGAACCCGATTCCTGCCGCTCACCTGCCACAAACATGTGATTCCAGGCTTTACAGCCAACTTCTGCCTCTGATATTTGGTAAAGCGCTCATACTCAGTAACTAACGGTGGACGCGGACCCACCAAGCTCATATCGCCCTTTACAACGCTATAAAATTGCGGCAACTCGTCCAGACTGTATCTCCTCATCCACATGCCTACCGGGGTGATGCGGGGATCGTGGGTCAGCTTGAATACTGGACCCTTCATTTCGTTTCGCTCTTCCAGGTCGGCCTTGAGCTCATCAGCGTTGGCCACCATGGAGCGAAACTTGTAGCTGATAAACGGACGTCCTCCCTTCCCGACCACTCGCCAGCGGTACAGGACTGATCCCGAGGAAGTTAACTTCACCAATAGAGCCAGAACCAAGAAAAGCGGGGAAAGTAGTAGCAATAACAAGAGCGCACAGGCGAAGTCCAAGACGCGCTTGCAAAACAAATGCACCGAACTCTGCCAACGTGAGGACAAGACCAAGGGCAGGTGCATTTGCTCTTGCGCCATCGACATTAGATAGGCCTCGCGTAAGACAGAGCCAGGCCACCAACAAATCTGTGCAACATATCTCCAAAAGCCACTTTCGTAGGTTTCCGACCACTTCTTTCCACCACGACAGCGTTCAAAATGCCCGAGGGTCCGATTTCCGTGCTCCCCTTGTCCATGGAGCGAAGTGCGAGCGATTCCTCGGAATGGTCCTCTCAAAACAAAGCTGAAGGTTCGCACGAGGTGAAAACGTGGCAATTGTTAATCACGAACCTGCAGATCCGATATATTCGGGAGTGTCAATCTCCTTTTCGACTCCTAGCAATTGCTTGTACAAAACAGCATGCCGACGAACCACATCTTCCCACCGATAATGCTCTCGCGCCCGCTCTACTGCCTTGTGACGGTACTCCGCTACTAACGTTGGGTCGTCGAGAAGCATTTGCAACTGATGCCGGAGATCCTCAGCACCATCTCTTCCGCGATAGCTGAATCCGCTAGCTGCAATAACCTCTAGATTAGATGGCGTGTCGTTTACCAACACGCAGTTGCCGAAGCCCATCGCTTCGACCAGCGCAGGATGGGTGCCGCCCACCTCGTCCGGCAGCACAAACAAATATGCGTGCTGCTGTAGTTGGGCGTATCCATCCCCATAAACGCCTCCAGTGAAGACAATCCGCTTGTCCTGTGTGGCCTTAAGCCCGCGCACGTAGTCTCGTTCCCACGGATCGTCTCCCATTATCACCAGCTTCTTGTCAGTCTTAGTTCTTTCAAAGGCACGAATCAAGTGATGAACGTTGTTCTCGGGCACCAACCTTCCCACAAACAGGACATAACTCTCATTCTCGAGTCCAAACCGTTCCAGCAGATCTGTGTTCTTCGATCTATATTCTTGCGTTCCGTAAACAATGCAGGATGAGGACGCGTGATACCTTTCCTGGAAATAGGCCATCACATCTTTCGAATCGGAGATTAATCCGTGGCAGAACATCACCGCCAGCCGCTCCGACAGCCGCAAATACCAACGCGCAAAACGACCCCACTTCGCGCGTTGCCAGTCCGTGCCATCCACCGAGCATACGATCTTCTTCCCCGAAAACCGCGGCAAAGGCGCAAAAAGTGTTGCCCCGGTAGTGAAATAATGCACGACATCCGCCCTGCGAAAAATAACGTCGAGAGTTGCCAAAAAAGCGTGGCAGATTGTGCTCAGATTCTTCGACTTGAGCGTTGGCAGGGTAATCAATTCCACGCCCTCGTACCAACGTCCCGAACTGTTGCTCATACCAGCACGGTTATATACGATCACTTCGTGACCGAGCGCGACGAGCCCCCGCGATATCTCATCCACGGCGGTCTCGAACCCTCCAAAACGGGCCGGTATAGCCTTTATTCCGATCATCGCGACGCGCATAGTGAGTAAACGATCAGAGGGAACCGAAAACTAAAGGGGCACGGAAGTGTCGTTACGCAAGTGCAGAATGATCGAGCGAACAAAAATTTGATACAACTACCCGAAAACCGTATCGTCGATCTGGAGCCGAAACCAGACGAGCCGAAGCTTTCATCCACGGTAAGATAATTGTTGCAAGACTTGCGCCCATGTTCAACTGGGGCGGAAACGTACACCCAAACTTGCCTTGCGACCATCCCAAAATCCCTGCGCCATTCTCCCCAAGCAGGCCAGCTTGTTGGAGCCGAAGAGTAACACCCCCCCAGCATGACGAACTAGATGACGCACCGCGAACCGCTTGGTGCGGCGGTTTGGATAGAGCCACCACGCTGCGTACGTAAGATTGCGGCTTATGTAGTATTCACAGGCGGGAGCGCGATCAGGCCAAAGGCCCGAGTAACCGGGCAGCCAAACCTTCCGCGCATTCCCCATCTTGTGGGTGAACTTGGCCCTGGTGACAACGGCGATCCTGTAACCATGAGACCGGGCTCGCAGGCAATATTCGAAATCGAGGAAGTACATAAACAAATCGGCGCGGGGCAATCCTATCTTCTCCACCACGTCCCGCCGCACCATGCATCCCGAACTAATGACCAGATCAACGAACCAGATCGGCCGTGTTAGCAGGTCGGGAGATAACTTCACATAACCGTCCCGCCAAAGTAGTGGCTCGTAGCAGGTCCCTGTTTCCGGGTGGATAGGTAAGGCCGCAACGATCCCGAGCTCGCCATCTACATTAGCTGGTGACGCACAGCCTTCGAGCAAGGCCTCGAGAGCATCATCAGTCGGCACGCTGTCCTGGTCAAACATCCAGATCCAGTCATGTCGCTTCTCAAGCGCTGCATATGCGAGGCCCGCAGCAAATCCACCACCCACCCCGAGGTTTTCGGCCATGTGGAGAACCGTTACTTGTGGATATTTCGCCGCGAGCAATGCCCTTGTGCCATCGGTCGAGGCATTATCCACCACAATAATTTCGCGGAGCGGTTGTGTTTGCCGAATGAGGGCATCCATTTGACGCTGTAAGCCCGCCGCGTCATTGTAGGCCACGGTGACGCTCGCAACTGAGCGACTCACTCTTTCTGTCTCCCCTGCATTTTCGAGAAACCAACTTACCCCAGTTCTTTAGCGGACCGCTGGCGAGTCAGGGCGAAATCGTATACCTAAGTTTGCCCGACAACCATCCCAAAATCCTTGCGCCATTCTCTTAAAACACACCAGCTTGTTGGAGCCGAATAGCAGCACGCCACCAGCGTGGCGGGCCAAGTGGCCCATGACGAACCGTTTAGCGCTAAGACTCGGGTAGAGCCACCAAGCGGCATACACCAGGTTGCGGCTGATATAGTACTCGCGAAATGGGGCATGGTTGAGCCAGGCACGAGAGTATCCCGGCAGCCAGACCTTTTGGGCATCTCCAATTTCATGAGCTACTTCAGCACGCGTAATGACGGCAATCTTGTAGCCATGAGAGCGTGCGCGAAGGCAATACTCGAAATCAACAAAGTCTATGAAGAAATCAGCACGAGGCAATCCCACATGCTCTATAACCTTGCGTCGCACCATACAGCCCGAGCTTATGACGAGGTCCGCGAACCAGATCGGCTGCCTGAGCAGATCTGTGGATGGCTTTACGAAACCGTCCCGCCACAGCAAAGGACGATAGCAATCCCCCGTCTCGCGGTGAACAGGTAACGATGCTGCAATTCCTACTTCTCCCTCCGCATCGTCTAAGGACCCTAGTCCGTCGAGCAAAGCTTGCAATGCGTCTTCGTTAGGCACGCTATCGCCATCGAACGTCCAGACCCAGTCGTGCCGTTTTTCAAGCGCCGCGTAAGCCATACCGATTGCCAAGGCCCCACCCATGCCGACGTTCTCGGACATCTTCAGGACCGTCACTTGGGGATAGCGATCGGAGAGCAAATCGCTGGTGCCGTCGGTGGATGCGTTGTCTACGACCACCATCTCCTGAAGTGGACGTGTCTGCCGCCGCAGAGCCTCCATCTGTTGCAGTATGGTACTCGCAGCATTGTAAGCCACGGTCACACTAGCGACCGACAGCGCCTGGCGGTTTTTCTCCCGCACCTCTTGATCGTGCTTGTCTATGGACATGTCGAAAAAATCGTGCCTGGATCAACTGAGTCGGCGATCTTTGTACCACGAGGCAACACGCGCCCAAATGAGACGGATAAGCTGCCTAGATCAATAGCCCCTTTACGTCCTGTGATCGAAATCTATGTTTCTCTTTAACGCTTTTTGATCACCCATATGTCCTGAATGCTAGCCAGGGGCAGTTCTGTCTCATGCCTGATCAAATCGGCACCCGTGATATTCGGCAATAGTTTGTACTTGACGAATGCCGGACTCTGGAACGCATTATATCTGGGTGATCCCTCTGTGGGGGCCATACGGACGACCAGCTCGCCTGCCTCATACCGCCGAAGCTCAGCAGGCAGCAATTTGTCTTTCATCCGGTCGCCCCCGGTGGTAAAAATCACCAAGCCGTTCTTCTTAACTACCCGAAGATTCTCCCTCAGCCAAGCATAGTGCATAGCCTCGGAGAGATGGGTGAGCACCGAAGAGCTGTAGATGACGTCGAAGAATCCTTCGGGAAATGCTAGAGGCGGCTGCAGGCCATTCATTGCAAACGTAACGCCCGGAATCGCCGATTTACACCACTCGATGCTTGCACGGTCATAGTCCGTTCCAAAGACTTGCATTTCTAGGCTCTGCCCGAGTTGCGCGAGATGCCGAACAATCCTCCCAGGACCGCATCCCCACTCCAATATGCGCGCTCCCTTGGGTTCGATGTGACCCGACATTAACTCCAATATGACCTCGGCACTGCGTTTTCCACCTTCGTAGTAGTCCTCGTAATCAACGCGAGAATACGCACCGATGGCAAGCCTCGCTGGGGGGAAAGACTCTGTAGGAAACAACGCTCCGAACGACTTATTCCTCTTCCTGTTCTTAATGACATTCAACCCAAGCTTAAGCTCGTCGACCATGGGAAGAAGCCCCAGTCTTCTCAACAACGCACCTGTCCGTTCACGCAAGGGTTGCACGCTTGCCAACGGAGGGTGAACGGGCTGGTCTGTGTTCGCCTGTCTAGAAGGTGACATCTGGAATACCTCGGTCATGATTTTGACTCCATCCGTCGCCAAAATACAAATAGCTGCACCCTGCGAACGGGAAGATCGTTTAGTACATCTCGGCCAGCATTTCCGATTTCAACTTTACCTCTATATCTCTAACGACGATCACAGGCTAAACCGAGGGGGACCTAAGTGCCGCCCGCGTGGCAAGACATAGGGCGAATCTGCCCCAAAAAAAGTTGAGCATCTACTCACGACGAGGGTGCCGCGCGAACACGAAGAAGCTGTGCGTATTGGAGAGCCAGGTGGTATCAATAGTGTCTCCCCACAACGAAGGATGCAGCGCAAGATTCACACCCACCTCGCCTTTCTTCTGGCGGTCCTCCTTCAAGCGTCGACCTTCTTCGGTCGGAGGTACGAGCAGGTTTTCAGCAATCAGGCACTCGCAAAAAAACTCTTGCATGATCTGCGTTAGTTCCTCGAATGCAAATTCATGAGTGTGATAACGGTTGTGGATGCCGACGAACATTTCCGGATTGGGAGTGGCCAGTAGCAGCACGCCCGCGTCGGTGAGGACCCTAGACATCTCCCGGAGGTTGGCATGGTGATCCCGAAGATGCTCGAAGTTCTCGGTGCTGATGATGAAATCGAAGCTGCGATCAGCAAAAATCAGTGCCTCAGCTCCCATTCTCAAAAACTCAACGTTAGAACTACCGTAGCGTTTTCGAGCATAACCCAACGCCTGACTGGAAATATCAATTCCAACCGCGCTCTCCGCCGATTGTGCTAGATAGGACGTACCGTATCCTGTGCCACACCCCACATCTAGAATTCTTGCTTTCATGCAGAACTGGGACGCGAATCGGTATACCTTGAGCTGGTTAACGAATATCTCGTCGGGGAAGTCAGGACAGCAGCGCTCAGGTGTATGCCAATACCCGGTCCGAAGCGTGTAGGCACTCCTTGTGAGAAGTTTGCGCACAAGAGCGAGCGGGCTTTGCTTAAATGCGATGGACATCTGCACCATTGACCTCCAATACTAAGGTACAGCGTAGCCGGCGGCAGGTTCGCCATAGTCTCGGAAAGCCTCTCAGGCTTGACGAATAGCAGAGTCCATAACACTGCAGAAACCATCCACCCGTGACTGGCACGCTTATGCCGTTTCCCTCTTCACCATTGAGCCGAAAGGCCGAACGGCCAAGCCTATTGGAAGCAAAGCCCAGCATGCCAATCGGCGATCTGCAAACGGGAGAGTAACGACCATCACCAGGCCTGTGCCAACCAGTATTCCCGCGGCCACATACCCCAACTCTGAGTGCTTTCGCCATGCAACATATAGTGCGCTAAACCAGAAAGCGACAAAAAATAGGGCGGCGACAATTCCGTACTCCGCTGCAAGCTGTGGATACGTAGTCTCAAAAAGAGTGGCATTGCTGTCTTGCCTGAACGTCGTGGGACTAAGCTTGGAGTTGCCGGAGCCGAATGGATGATCAGAAGCATACTGCAGCCCGGCGAGAATGTCGTGCCGATGACTTTCCGCAGAGGTATCCTGTCCCGTTTTGGTGGAGAGAAGATAGTCGCTGAGCCCGAGCACGGGAATTGAGGCAGCGAATAGCGCGAGAGCCAGCGTGGCATAAAGAAAAAGTCTTTTCTTCTGATCCATCGTAAACGCCAAAACAGAAATTGCCACTACAGTCCCCAGCCAAGCAGAGCGCGTCACGGAGCAGATAAGGCCAACGGCAATCATGCCTGCAGGCAACGGGTTTCGGCAATATACCCACCAGATGATCAGTGCAACCATGCACAGGGCGCCAAAACTAGGTGGTCCAACCATTGTGGCGGCTTCCCGGAGTCCCGTAAATCCTGTACCGTGGAACGCACCGCTCAACCCTCCAGCGTCTGCCTCGCCGCCCGTGGCCAAATAGAGCAGGGTCCTTGGCGTCTCTCCTAAAATGAAAACCTCAACCAGGCCGAGCAGCGACAAAACGGCAGCGATCCACACGGCGCATTTTGCCCATAGCAGTTCTTGTTTTTGAGTTAAGAGCGTCACGCGTCCGACGAAATAAGGAAGGATGAAATTGAAATCGCCCCACAAACCAACCAACGTGCCGTCAAAAACTGTGTGCACGACTGCAATCGTGAAGCACGCCAAGAGGAACCAGTCGGGCGCGAACGGTTTGAATCCATTGCGCCAGCCCAGAATGAACGCAAGCAACAACAATGGAACCTCTTTGTCACAGACCGACACCACCGTCATGTAAGGAAGCCCAAAAAACTTGCCGAGCTCGATCGCCATATAGTCAACTGGAATGAAGGCGAGAACAGCTCCTAACGTGGCAATAGGATAATGAAACACTACCCACAGCAAGGCTGCTCCAGCAAAGGGTAAAAGCACCGTCAGCGGCGACACGACGAAAGATAACGACGCAGCGACTATGAGGATGAAAATACCTCCGCTAATGATAAAGGACCGACTAAAGGGATTTTCCAGCGAATAGCCGTTCATCAGCGAACCTTATGGAATCACGAGTACATAGGTACTTCTGCCGCCACCTGTTAGGGAAACCAATCGGCCATTCCTTGCTCAGCCCTCAGGTCAGGAGTAAAACTTGGATCGGACCTAGTGACGCAAAATCGCAAACCCCGCAAACAAGACAGATTTAGATCAAGCCAAAGTGGGGAAGTGGCACGATAAACCTGCCGCTAGACGACAGATAGTCTTTCTCACGCGCCGTAAACTCGTCTACGAAGTGCCAAGGCAAGACAAGGAAGAAATCTGGCTTGGCAGCACGAGCCTCAGCTTCAGAAACGATCGGAATGCGAGTGCCAACTGTCACTTTGCCCCATTTGTCGGGGTTGCGCTCGGCCGCGGCGCTGATCAAGGAATTGTCCAGGCCGAAGTATTGGAGCATGGTGTTTCCTTTTGTCGAAGCGCCGTAAACGTAGACTCTCTCGTTCTGTCGCACGTGGTCTCTGATGAATCCATAGACATCCTCCTTGACCCGCTCGACACGCGTAGCAAACTCCAGATAGGGTTCAACCTTATCGAGACCCATCTTCGCTTCTTTTTCTCTAAGCGCTGATACCCGATGCTGTGCTTCGCGGCGATAAGATTCGCTGCCGAAAACACTTTCATCGGCACTCCGATTTCGAATGTAGGCGCGAAAGCTTCCTCCGTTAACATCGTTCAACTCCACGTCCACCAGCACGAAGTCATGAAGATTGAGGAGGTATTCAAACGATTGCAAGGAGTAATATTCGAGATGCTCGTGACATATATTGCCGAAATCGTTCGTCTTGAGCATGAGCAGCAGATAACTCATCTGCACAATCCACAAGCCGTCCGGGTGCATAACCTTCTTGATATCGGCAACAAACCGATTTGGATCCTCAAGGTCGTAAAACATGGCGATGGAAGTCACGATTTTGGGACGACGTCCGCTCAACTCAGGATCCAAGTAAAAAGCTTCTGACTCAAAAAATCCGGCAACCAGTTTGTCCGCGATTTTTCGCGAGTAGACCGCCAGATTCTCAGCTGGATCAAAGCCGATTCTGTAGATTCCATTCGTCTCATAGGAGGCGAGCAAAGTGCCATCGTTGCAACCAATGTCAAGCACCGAATCCCCTTCCTGCAGGTGCATCAAAGATCCGGCCTTTTTGGCAATATCAGCCAACGCATCCCGCATGGTTTGATTCGTGCCGGAGCGGTACCAGTAGTTTTTGTACATGGCCTCCGCGGGAACCGTATGTCTCAGTTGCAGCAGCCGGCAGCGGGAGCAGAGAACCAGCTCTAATGGTGCTTTCGGACCATCCGGCTGCTGCGGTGTCAAAAAGTTAGAGATGTACTGCTCTCCCAAAGAGAAGATTGATTCCAGTGAGCTGTTACAAACGCGGCAGGTGGTTTGAGTCTTCATCTATATCCTTTGGACGGTTTTTTTCTTTCCGGCTCAGTAAGCTTTCCGAGTCAGGGGTCGGCTCATTTACAGGTCTGACCCGTAATCGAAGTCAATTGCTCATCGATATTCTGGATCGACCTGAGGTCAGCATCAACCATCATGTGTACCAATTCCGGGAACGTTATTGTCGGTTCCCACCCCAATAGACGCTTTGCCTTGGCCGGGTTTCCGACCAGCAGAGCTGTATCCGCCGAGCGAAAGTTCTCGCAGCCTTGCACCACGTAGTCTTGATAGTCCAAGCCCACATGCGAAAACGCGGTCTCGCACAATTCGCGAACGGAATGAGCCTGGCCTGTCGCTACCACGTAGTCATCAGGCGTCGGCTGCTGCAACATAAGCCACATCGCTTGAACGTAGTCGCCGGCGAAACCCCAGTCGCGCTGGGCGTCGAGGTTGCCGAGGCGAAGTTCGTTAGCCTGTCCCAGCTTAATCTTGGCCACCGTGCTAGACACTTTGCGACTTATAAATTCGAGTCCGCGCCGGGGGCTTTCATGGTTATACAAAATGCTGGAACATGCGAAAAGGCCACAGTGCTCACGGTAGATAACGGTTGTCCAATGGCCATAGGCCTTTGCTACTCCGTAGGGGTTGCGCGGATGGAACGGTGTTGTTTCACTCTGCGGCGCTTCTGTCGCGTTCCCGAAGACCTCGCTGCTGGAAGCTTGGACGAAGCGCACCTCGCGACCACCAGTCCGAATAGCGTCTAGCAGGCGCGTTACAGCCAGGGCGTTCAGTTCTCCGGTCAGCAAAGGCTGTGTCCACAGTTCACGGCTCGATGCCCGCGCCGCCAAATTGTATACCTCATCTGGCCTGTATTTACGCAGGATATCCTTCAACAGGCTCTGGTCCAGAAGGTCCGTCTCAACGATTTCAATCTTTTCGCGGATGTGGAGAATTCGCTCTGGATCAATATTCCGATCTACGGTCGTACCGACTACCTCATATCCCCTTAGCAAGAGAAACTCAGCGAGGTACGACCCATCTTGGCCATTCACTCCGGTAATAAGCGCAACGGGCATAAGCGAGAATCCCCGTTCAAGACTCGATTACAAGCGAGGCGGACACAGGAAAGGGCGATTTCGTAAGAAACTCCAGACCTAACTCACGCCAGCCTGACGTCTCACCCGTGAAAACGGCTCGCGCAATCTCCAAAAACAGAAGGGACCATCAATCAGATCTATCAGTACAAGTAGGCGATCAGGCCGATGGTAAAAAACTGAGTAATAAGCGACCCCCAGAAGGTTCGCAACACGACCCGGCAGGTAAGCAATCGCCTTGCTCACGGCGCGAGTCCAGGAGGATTCCAAACGCGGTTCCAGCCACTCAAAATATCCGTTCAGGGTATAAAAGCCTTTCGCCCGAAACAGCAAAAGGGTCCTAATCTTCCGCCACGGCTCTTTGGGGCAGACTTGGAACTTAACAGAATCCGGGTAATCAGCAAATGACCAAATCAGATTAGGCCATTTAAACATCCAAACTTCGAAAAATTTCCCGAGCCACGTTGCATAATTGCCGTAACGAAGGGAGATCAATGGCTTTGCGATGACAAGCGTGTCGTCGGGAAGCGGACTTTGAAATATGACTCCAAGATGCACAAAGTACGTGCCAAAATACTTCCTTTTTTCTCGCGCACTCCACAACTGGCGCTTGATAATCACGCAGCCGATGAAAGTTAGATAACTCCCCAAATCGGCGAGCAGATATTGCCCTTCGTTTGATTTGTAAATCCGGTCCGCGGTCAGCGCCAGCTTTTGAGATATCAGCAGTTTCGATAGGTCGGCATTTCGCAACTCGGCGTTCGCGATAATCAAACCGTAGTTGCCCTCGATTGCATCAAGCACAGTCTGTATGGCGCCCGGCTTGAGGAGGTCGTCATCACTGAAAAGCCAGCAGTATTCGCCACGCGCCAAATCCACGGCTTCCGCGAAGTCGTGGTCTACTCCCATATTTGTACCCTGTCGGACATACCGCAACCGAGGAAACGATGCCTGGTATCCCCGAACGACCTCCTCGGTGTTGTCTGTGGAAGCGCCGTCCAATACTACAATCTCGACCTGTTCAGTTGCCTGGCAAACTATGCTGTCCAGCGTTGCGCCAATAAAGGCGGAGCGGTTGAGAGTAGCAATGCAGATGGAAAGCTTGATCTCGCTCATCGCGCCGGATACTCCCCAGCTACCGCTTTAAAGAGGGAAACATGCTCGGAAGCGATTGAGTCCCATTCGCAACGCGGGTCTTTAACGGTCTCACCGTTTCTGTTTCCGATAAAGGTTTGGAGAGCTTTCCGCATATCAGGCACGTCATCGGTTCGGGCGTAGTAGATGTTTTCGGATGAATCGTAGCCATGTCGTTCGCAGGAGGTGGTCAAGACAAACGTTCCCTGCGCTATCGCGGCACGGATGGACGTGTTCCATGGTCCGCCACCTTTCTGAAACGGTAATACTACGGCGTCGGCTGCCGTCAGAATTCGCCCTACCTCGTCCGAGGGTAAAAAGCCGGTGACGGTCACTCTACCGGCCCAGGGTGCACGGTTAATCGACCTGAGGATACTTTCCTGATACGCGTCTCCAGAATTCAAATCGCAAATCAACACCAGGTGGTCCCGGTCCGGATCTGCGATCTCGAAGAGTAATTCAATTCGTTTCGCAGGATGTGCAAATCCAAAGAAAACCACTAAGCTGTTCGATGTCGGAATTAAGCGCGACCGCAGAGCAGACCTTTCGGCGTCACACAACTGGATCCTTGAAATTGCAGAAGCGCCAGGTATAAACCGGAACTGTTTGCGACGAATGAGCCATCGATACGAGGCTGACATCATGCTTTTATAGTCCGGCCTCACCGTAATCAAGCCGCCACCCAATGCAGCGTTAAGAATGTTGCGTCTGCCCATCCTCTCGGGATGGTATTCATGCCAAGTCTGGACCACCGGCACATTCGCCATTCGAAACAAGGTCGGTAGTAGCCAGGGCAAATATCCGTCGCCATATCCTTGGGTAGGATACTGAATATGCATAATATCGGGACGCCAGTGGCGGACCGCAGTCGCAATTGCAGCAACGTCTAACATCCTCCATGAGCGGGCTAGAGGAAATACCTCGAACTCGAAATCGGAAGGTATTGGCGTTGCCGCCACATCCGTCAGAACCGCCACGGATGTGTCCTCGCATCGAGCGAGAGCATTGGCAAGGTGCGCGGTATAGTCGCCGACACCACACTTCATCGGCGGCAGCGATCCAGAAATGAGTAGAACCCTCATAGCACGGCCCACGAAAGAAATTGAGCTATGCTTGGACCCGACTAGCTTCGGGAGCTTTCTGAAGAACTAACCAGGCAAAGGTATAACTCTTATTGGCGCAAGAAATTGGTTTTTCCTTAGCGTCCAATTGTATCTCTCCTCTGGGGTGAAGGTTATATGCCGCTGCCTCGTCTAGAAATTCGCGCACTTCTTGTTCGGAGAATATCTTCCAGTCCATTCCAAAAAACTCGATATCATTCGTGTTCACCTTCTGTGGCCAGTAATCAAACGAAGCAACGAAGTGTCCTTGCGGCCGCAGCAACCGGGATATTTCCGCAAGGAGCGCCTCGCTGTTGAAACCATGCTCGATCACAGAGGTTGCACTAATGGCGTCAAATGACTCAGCTTCAAAGGGCGTGTGCATGAAATCCGAAACTTCATATCGAATGCAATTCCTATACGCCATCTTCTTGATATCTGGACTTAAATCAATCCCGGTGAGGTTCGAAAACCCGAGATGGTGCAGGACATACAGTAACTCAGAAGCAAACGCACCAATATCCAGAATTGGGGCGCTCTTGGAAATGTTCTTCTCGATAAAAGCCGCCGTCTTAAGAACATCCCAACTCTTTAATTTATCCCCAACGTTAATGCCATTCGACACACCCAGTTTGCGAAACAGACGCTGCCATGAAGAACTCGTAAAGGATAACCTTCGGCGGCGGAGTTCATCCCTTGCCTGATCAATTTGTGTCCTGGATTTTAGTACTTCGAGACTCATCTATGTTTTCACCATAGCGTTGGTTATCGACGAAGACCTGAACATCGACTTTCATACATTCAATCTGAGGAACGTCCTTCGAATGGCTCAAAATAATCTAAAATAAGCCAGCGGAACCTGACTCGGAACAAAACGAGAATCCCCCGCTGGAATGCTGGGTCCGATTCCCCGGAATAGGGCCAACCATCTTCACTCTGGTTACGCAGCCAAAGCTCTGGTTACGCGATCAAACAACCATAGCTTGATCGAGGGCGAAACCAATGCTGCTGCGCCGATTGCACAAACGAGCAACGCGGACAGTGCACAAACCGCTGCGGGCGGCGACATCGAATCAGAAACCAAAGCCTTGCCTAGAAGCACGACCAGCAAAATTGGCACCAGCGGCAAGCCAACTTCCCCCATCCACCTCCACGCCCCGCCCTTAAGCAACCGCCGATAGGTCAGCGGCACGCCGACCAGCATGTAGATCGCGTTCAAACCCGGCCATACGCAAGCGGCACCCACCGCACCGAAGTATCTGCCCATAAGCCAAACCGCAGGAACACTTACGGCAACCAAGAAAATCGCGATGCGAAGCCCTATACTTGTCCATCCATAGGCCAGTTGCAGGGCGTAGGGCAAAGTCATTAGGCCGTTCAGTGCGGATCCGATCACAAGAAGGGTCATGATCGGCCCGGCATTGCGTGCAACCTCGGCATTCCTAGTCCACAATTGTAGAATCTCGGTCGAAAACATGGCCAGCACCGCCGCCAGCGGCAAAATGACCACTGCCATCACCTGGGTACATCGATAGTAAAGGTCTTTGAGCGCATCGTGGTTGGTCGCCGCGAGGGCCGAAAAGCGAGGGAACATAGTATTAAAGACCGAGATCACTATCATTGAAAGGCCAGTACCGAACATGCTCGCGAGCGAGTAATACCCGAATACCTTGAGACTGAATAACTTACTAACGATTACCTTGTCTGATTGAGTGAGAATCAAGGAACAGACACCGATGCCACTCATCCCCGCAGCGAAGCGCCCGATGCTTCGCACTCGGGCGAAGTTGAACCGAGAAGGGCGACTTGCCGCAGGTATACTCTTCCAGAGAAAAACCGCCAAAACAATCGTCTTACTAGCATTCACAGCCACAAGCCACAGGAAAAAAGCTTGAATAGACGGAGAGACGCGCCACAGGATGAAAACAGATCCTGCACTCGATAAGGTAGAGAAGAAAATTCCTAGACCGTTATTTAGAACTTGCCGGCCCAGCCCCATCAATCCGCCCTGGTACAAGCTAGCGGGCCATTGGAACATTGCCAATAAGCCCATCAACATGACAGTACGCTGAACCTCACGAACAGGAATCCTTCCCGGCTTGATCCAGTGGGTCGCGATCACCGGCGCAGAAACCAATATAGCTGTACCGATAGCGATTCCGATCAACCAGTAGCCTGCCTCCAGCGTGCGTACCAGGTCGCGGGCTTCTGCCGCTTTTTCGGGCACCACCGAATAGCGCGCCATCTCGCGATTCATGGTCGGGCTCAGACCAAAATCCAAGACTTGAAAGATCGCCTGTAACATTAGATAAAAGCCAATCAGCCCATACGCTTCAATCCCCAAGAACTTAAGATAAAGAGGAACACACGCAATCTGCATGAGGACGGACCAGCCGACCCCAGCGAAATTCGCCGCCAAGTCCAACTTGAAACCGGATGTCAATTTGATCTTCCAGGGCAGGTTCATTCGCTATGCTTGAAGTGTAAGAGTTCGGCTCTTGTAAGACCTAACACGGGCAGCGGATTCTTATCCGAGGAATGGGCCGATTGTTTAAGAGTCGGGGGCTTCACTGGCGGACCAGGGACTCTCGTGCCGCCCGGCCGTCCAGTTGGTCCTGAAGCAATTTCCAGTCGGCGTCGACCATCAGTCGGACCAAGTCGTGGAACTTTACTTTGGGCCTCCAACCCAACTCACGCTCCGCCTTACTGGCGTCGCCCAGGAGGACATCAACCTCGGTGGGCCGAAAATATCTGGGGTCTATCTCGACGCAGCGTTTCCAATCGAGCCCCGCGTGCTCAAAAGCAGTCTCGACAAACTCGCGCACAGTGTGAGTTTCGCCGGTGGCCACGACAAAGTCTTCGGGTTTGTCTAGTTGCATCATGCGCCACATAGCTTCTACGTACTCGGGCGCATAACCCCAATCACGCTTAGCCTCAAGATTTCCCAGATAAAGCTTGCTCTCGAGCCCGGCGCGGATCCGGGCGACAGCTCGGGTAATCTTTCGGCTCACAAAGGTTTCTCCCCGGCGCGGCGACTCGTGATTGAAAAGGATGCCGTTGCAAGCGAAAAGTCCGTAACCTTCTCTGTAGTTCACCGTCGTCCAGTGAGCGTAAACCTTTGCGCAGGCGTACGGACTGCGCGGCCAGAAGGGTGTCGTCTCTCGTTGGGGAACCTCGGATGTCTTACCGAACATTTCGCTGCTGGACGCTTGGTAGAATTTGGTGTGCACGCTGGATTCTCGGATCGCTTCCAGCAATCGGGTCGTCCCCAGAGCGGTAACATCACCGGTATACTCCGGGATTTCAAAGCTAACCTTCACATGGCTTTGAGCGCCCAGGTGATAGATCTCATCAGGTTGGAGCCGATAGAGCAGATTGATCAAGCTTGTTGAATCAGCAAGGTCGGCAAAGTGTATAAACAAGCGGGCGTCGCGCTCGTGCCAGTCCGGAAGAACCTCGTCAATCCGAGAAGTGTTGAAACTGCTAGATCGGCGCTTGATGCCATGCACCTCGTAACCCTTGTTCAGCAAGAGTTCAGCCAAGTAGGAACCATCTTGACCTGTGATGCCAGTGATAAGCGCTTTCTTTCTCATCGGTAGATCCATTTCATTTTCCTCATCTAAATGACGGGCACTAGCGCCGGAGCCGGATTACCAAACTCCAAAAGGATCAATAGGTAATCCAACGAGTTCGACCTGAAAACTCGAGTACAGACGATTCAGGCTAGTCGTAAGAATGTATGGGATTGTGCTAGATCGCTCGCGGCGAAGCAAGACGAGCGTTACGCTAGACGCTCGAACCTGGCTCTGCGCTGCTTCCACCAGGTGTCAGCCCTTCTGACGATGGGGAATCTTTCCGTCCATTGAAACCAGACTGCGTTGCACCCAGAGGCCATCTCCTGCGCCAGTTGCTTGCGGGGGTCCTCCGGATCCATGTGGTGCCAGGCAGCCGTCCCGAACACCAAAACCACGCCCCCAGTAAACGAGAGTAGCATGCCCAGCAGAACGATCAACATTCGGGGAGGACTGGATTTTCTTTCCGGCCAGTTTGGGGAATCCAGCACTTTGACTGTGGGGATCTCCTTCGCTTCTTCGATTTTCGCTACCTCGTAGCGCTCAGTAAGCAGTTCGTAAACGGTCTCCTGGATTTTGGTTTCGCGAAAAAGGTCGAGCCAGCGGACACCTAAGAGCGGCAACTTACGAATCGATGGATAGAGCTGATCCGACTGCGACGGAGAGGAATTGGGCGTCGTGGAATCAAGGCTGCTGTTGCTGCCGCCCATCTTTTGTAGCTGACTTCTGAGCTCACCCACGCGTGCTTGCAACGCACGAACGCGGACGTTATTACTCGTGTAAATTTGCTGCAGCCCCTCCAGTTCGGATTGAGCGGCGATCAATTGACCCTGGAGCGCTGCTGCACTGTCCACCATCGCTTTAGCTTGGGAGTCAACGTCGATTACCGTATTCTTGCTGGCGTATTGCGCAAATTGGCCGGAAGCTTCATCGAGATCATGCTTAACCTGTCGAAGTCGCTGCTCAAGAAAGATGCGCTCCCGACGAGCCGCGGATGTCGAAACCAACGCAACCAGATGGTCCAGTTCGTCAACGTACGCTTGCGCCATCTGCTGAGCCCGGTGTTGGTCATGGTCCGTGATGACAACGGTAAGAACCCCGCTCTTACGATCGATTGAGATTTGGGTGGAGTCGGAGAGACGTTTGCGCGCCGCCTCCCGGTAGCGAACTCCATAGACCTTCAGCAGGTCAAAACGGTCAATAATGCGATCCTGCAAGGTCCGACTCATCAGCATGTCGGACCAGACCGCGCTGGAATCGTGCGCGCCTAGGAGATCGCCGGCAAGACCACCCAACGCTCCTCCTCCTCCTAAACCACCGCCTCCATCACTCATGCCACGAGCCATCGGCCCCAACATGCCCAAACCCCCGCCCGAAGATGTGTCGGGGGGCATGAGCCGAGCAGTGGATTCATATTGTTTTGGAATTACAAGCGCGATGACCAGCGCGACAAGGGCCCCACGGAACGTCCAGCGCGCCAGCGTACCCCGCTTTAGCCACAACAACCATAGCCACTCGAAATCGCTTGATTGGCGTGGCCCAATCAAATTCTCGGCGGGGCCGTTTCGCGGTTCCGCGACCTCCATCTGAAATTGCTGGACCGGTTCCTCCGCTCTGATCGCTTGTTTCACGCTAACGTCCCCACCGGACTAAGCCTATGCATGATTCTAATCCTGGTTGGCCCGTATTCAAGTGCTAGAGTCATTTTCCAATCCGCCACTGTGGATAGTAGGTTAGCTGAACCGAAGCCGTGACGTTAGATTGACGGGTCGGCGAGAGAACAGGAAAGTACCATTGCTCGTATTGCAACAAGCCGGAAAAGGCCATGGAGTGAGACAGCATGAACTTGCCGCTCGCTGAATAGTCAACTAGTCGACCTCCCCCAATTAGGTCCTTGGACACTGTTTGAAGTCTATATCCCAACTGAAGCTGAGTGCGAGGTGAAAACGAATAGGTCAACCAACCCTGTCCGCCGCGACCGGCTCGCCCAATCCAGTTCGCCAGGAGGTTTCCGCCGTTGGTGTACCCAGACAGATAGCGACGAAAATCCGCGTAAACAAAGCCCGGCGCGAACTCGGTAGTCCGAGACTCGTTGATTCCCTCGGCACGAAATTCCATCTTCGGGAGTTTCGGTATTTGCGGCATATAGATGCCGGGATTGACGTTAGCGCGAGTGGAGCCAATCGGCGATACCTCATCTACTACCAACGAGTCCATATAAAAGGTCAACCAGTTCCTAATACCAGGCACCCGGTACGTGAAATCCGCAGCCGAGATCCGCTTGCCGGGATTGTTGGCGGCATTCGGCGAGTGAACGTAGAAAGTACGAAAAAAATTGCCGAACGTGACTGGCAGACCGGGCCCGCCGAACATCGCCGTGATTCCCATGCCGAATTCAAAGTTTGGAGTGGGTTGAAAACTAATCTTATCCCCGTGGATGAATGGCTGCGGCGAAATATTAGGGCCAACCACGTCGGGGTATCCAGGATACGATTGGCACGTCGGTACGGTACAGAGTTCCCACTGCTGCCCTGAGAGTTGCCCAATGAAGAATTCCGCACGGTAAGGCCCGAGTATCCGTGAAAGCCCAGGGATCCTGTGCGGCGAGACGTCGTCAATCTTGAACGCCGGGAACGGTGCGGCGTTGTTGCTCATCAGTAACGGGCCTGCTTCGCCCGGACCGAGCCATTGACTCTGCTCGCCAAAAGAAAACTGCACGTTGTTTATGTTGAGCAAAACAGCGCTGTTTATAAGCTGAAATTGATTGGCTGTGGCCGTTCCATTAGGCAGCGGCGGAGTGCCATTGGCCGCGCCGATCGCCGCCAGCACCTGCGGAGGATTGGAAGGCATTGCTGGCGCGTGTTGGTATTCACCCTGAAAAGAAAAAGCCACCGGCCCAACTTCAGCGTCGGCAGTTACGCCCGTTATGTTATTGAAGCCCGTCCAGTAGGGTCGTCCGTAGTCGTTGATAATGGTTTGCCCGAAGTTGTAGCCATCCCGAAGTGGAGTGCCAGAGATCCCCGTGAACCGCGTGTAAATGGAGTCCACGCGAGCGCCTACGTTGGGGGCTCCATCGAGGCGCTGAGTCTCGGTCGCGAACTCGCTGGTTAGCGATCTGTATATATTCCCCGCTTCGCCCGCTTCCACGCCATCATTCTGAAGCTTTTCTCCCGCCTCTTCCAGCATTCGCGCGCACGCCATGCGAGTCCAAGGACGCATCCCAAGCATGTTGGATTGCATGTAACCCAAAGCGATCAGACGCTGTAATGCAGGATAGATCCAACTGTCGAGGGGGACATAGGGCGAGGCCATGTAATTTGGGTTGCGAGGCTTCTCGCCAGTGTTCTCAGGCAACAGACTGCCCCAAGGGGCTCCGCCCGCTTCCGGATCGTGGTGTGCACGGTAGACTTGGCGACCGAAGTACCATCCCAGCGCGCTGCCGACGATTACGTCTGATGGGAAGTGTTGCTTGGCGGTCACGCGAGTGATCGTAATTGTGGAAGCCAACCCGTAGGCAGCCATTTGGCTGAGCCAGCCGGGATATTCATGCGCCCACACGCTCGCGATCGACCAAGCGATAGCCGAGTGCTCCGAGAAGAATGAAGAACCTCCCGTAAAGAAATCTCCATTCCCGTTGCCTTGGAGAGGCCGCTGTCTTTGTGTAATTTCTTTAAACAAATACGTCACGCCCGTGCTGTTGATGGCAGCTTCTGCACTCAGAAGTCCGGTTTCCTGCAGGTGATCGTCGTGGGTCATCGAACCAAAGAGAAAAGAAGCTCCTCCCAGACCAATGAGGGAATACGTGCCGTAATCTGAAATATTCAGGCTGGTTTGCTGGTGACTTGGGTTTACCTGTCTGGACCACCAGCTATCGCTTGCAATGAAGGCGGCCGTGATGCCGACGGCGGGCAAGATCCACTTGAGATCTTTTGTGCGAAAGCGTGCGGGACTGGTCCAGAATTCCTTTTGATCGCTCACAATGTGTTTCAGAAAGGGTGAAACTAAACGATTCTGCGGATCCTCTCCCGGCTGAAGATCAAAACGATTCGCCGAATCCCCAGCACTCGCTTTCTGAGCCGATACGGATTGGGTGCCAGAGTGGCCCTCGTTAGTAGTGGGATCCGGGGGCGAACCGGGCACACCAGTCTGAGCTCGAACCTGGCCATTCACCGCCATCGCCAACAGCGCGATTTGCAAACTTCTGCGCCGGATCCAAAAGAACATCAAGTGGCAACCCAAGTCTAGAAACTATGCGCCGCTCCGACGGCGATTGCTACAGCTGACAAAACCTGAGCCACCTGGACCGTATTTTGCCACTTGCGGCTGACTGCGTATATCTTTTGCGGCACTACCACCATGTCTCCCGGTTGCATTGCGGCATTCTCCACCCCACCGTTAAACAACCCCCCGGAGCCGCCGACTACCGAACCGTCAGCCCGAATAACAAAAGTGGCCTTCTTGTCGGCCATGTTCGTCGGGCCACCCGCCTGCTTCAGAAACCACCCTGCACTCTTGCCCGGCTTATAGGTAATCGCCGTGGGGTTGTAGACAGAGCCGTCCACGAGAACCACATTCGGTTTCTTCGGGACGTAGAGCGTATCGCCGGCACGCACTTGAATGTCTGTTGACGTATTGGCCCAGTGCTGCATATTGCTGGAAATGTGGATCACCAGCCGACCCTGAGGTGGCGCGTTTTGCAGGCTTTCCAGAGTCGTTTGATACTGCTGCAGAACCGCCTGCTTGGCTAACTGGTCGTCCTGAGTTTGCTCCGGAATGTTCTTCACGTCGGCGGCCTGGGTTTGGACAGTTTGGATCAGATCCGCACGATTCTTTTCCTGCAGCTCCTTGACCTTTTCACGCTCAAACACTGCCCCATAGGGATAGGCATCACTACGGAAGCCGCCCGCACGCTGAATGATGGAGCTGAGACGCTCACCCTCCTGGATACCGTAGGTGCCCGGATGGACAACTTCACCAGTTACGGTGATCATCGCCCCAAGATCTTTCCAGCCGGTGAGCTGCCGGATCGCGAGAACATCTCCATCGCGCAGGCGGACATCTGCATCTGGTTCATCGGCCATAGCCTTCGCAATCGGCACGCTTACGTGGTCACTGACCACCTTGCTGCCCTGCTCCACTTCGTAACGCGTTAGATCCGCTTCGTCCTTGTAGGCGCCGCGCTTGAAGCCGCCGGCTAGGCGAACCAGCGCGGCGGCGGTCATATTGTCGCCGAGGGGATACTTCCCAGGACGGGCGACTTCTCCTTCAATCGCGACCGTCGGCGGGTCAAGCTTGTTTAGATCACGGTGGATAAAGACCCGGTCCTTGGGCTCAAGAACGATATTGTCCTTCGCATCGCCTTCTAGAGCCTTGGCGAGATTCACGTTGATCACTTCCAGTTTGCCATCGCCAGTCTTGCGAAAAACCTGGGCGTCGGCAAGCAGAGCATCACGAGTCGTTCCGCCGGCCAGGTAGACCGCGTCACGAAGGTGGGCGACTCCATTCGTTAAGTGGTCGCCGGGATCCCTAACCTCTCCCGTGACTGTAATCACCGGCGGATCCTCGAAGTCGAATCTTCCGAAAACGCGAACGATATCAAACGGCTTCAGGACCAAATCCTGCTCTTTGCCCGCGAGGGCATCGCCCAGATTGAAGGTGAGCACCTCGGGCGCGAAATCAGGCTGGGACAGCCGGATAATCTCGGCGTGAGTGATTGAGGGTTCGGGCAATACGTCTTTATAGGACTTGATTAGATCGGTAACTTTCATGCCGTCCGTATAAGCAAACTTGCCGGGACGGGAAACGTGGCCGTCGAGGTAAACAGTTTTGTCAGCGTAGGGAAGAATCGGGGTAATCTTGATTTTATCTCCGTCCTGGACGACAAAATCTTCGAGCGCTTTGTTTGCGCTGGCGTCGCTATCCGTCTCCGGAATATCGAGACGCAGCATAGTGCGGTCCTCGTGGCTTTCCACGCGTTCCACGTCCACATGACGCAACGTGCCGGAAGGTAAAACCCCTCCTGCGAGCTCCAAGACTTCTGCGAGACCCTTTTCGCCGTTCAACTCGTAAACAGCTGGCCGTCGCACCATGCCCTCGATGGTGACTTGCCCCTTCAAGGGCGGAACCTGAATTGTGTCACCGGCCTGGAGTCGCTGGACGTCCCCGCGGACGCCGTGCAGCAACAAATCGTAAACGTCAACCTCCTGAATGAGTTGCTTGCCCCGATAATGGCGTAGGATGCGCAACGAGCCACCCGATGTCGGCCCACCAGCGATGTAGAATGCGTTCAGTGGTGTGGAGAGTGAACTGACGTCGTATGCTCCGGGACGCTCCACGTCGCCGGTGACATAAACCCGGACCGTACGGATGCGGGAAAGAGAGACGTCGGCATCAACACCGCGGAACTGGCCGCGCAGCACGGTCTGCACAAGGTGTTGCACATCGCCTAAACTGCGTCCGGATACTTCCACGGACCCGACCTCGGGTAAAGCAACCCGCCCTTCACGATCTACGACGCGCTGCAGCCGCTGTGAGATTCCTCCCGTGAGACTGATCGTCAACCCGTCACCTGGGCCGACAACGTACTCTGGCCCTGCGGGTAAATCCATCGGCAGCTCATCGAGGTTCCCCGTGCCGTTGATGAAAACATCCTCTCCGAAGCGCTCGAGCCTGGGCGAACGCTTTGAGTACTGTGCGTAGAGGTCGTAAAGCGAGGGCACGTCAGCATATGGGTTGGGCCGATGACGGAGCATAGGCTGCTGAGCCGGCTTCGGAAATGAGTATGGTTGAAGCGGAAGCCGATTCTGATCCTCAAGCCTTGCTTGCTGCGGAAATCCGGAGGTGCCGTTCTGGCTTCCGAGCAGAGAACCGACGGACGAACCTAAAGGTGAACCCGTCGAAGAACCTAACTCGGGAGGGAGAGTCAAACCCGAAGCGCCAGGACCGCTGGCTCCCATCCCCCTTGACGACGTCGAGAGGCCGCCCGTTTGGCTAGCCTGCAGGAGGCTTGGAAGCTCATCAGGCTGGATGCTCGCCATCTCGCTTTGATCGCTGTCCATGCCAAAGTAACCCTGGGATGGTTGCGCCTGCGTCAGCTCAAGCCGACGACGGTAGTCGGTGGACGTGCCCTGGTGGGGAGTCTGGAAGGGGGGAGATTGTTGCTGGGGATATTGTTGCTGAGGATATTGCTGTTGGGGGTACCGCTGGGATGGGTACTGCGACGCTGGATATTGTTGTTGACTAGGCGATTGGGTGTACTGCGGTTGTCCTAACGGGTAAAGTGTTGTGCCATAGGGAAGATACTGGGTCAAATAACAATCCAAGTCATTCTCGTGCTTGCGCCAGTATTCCTCCTCTTGGCTCGGTGAATGCTTCGTGTTCGTGTTCGTGTTCGACGCTGACTGATCCGGTTTCTTCGCCGCGAGATCCTCTGTGTCATTGGACATCAACTGTCGGCATGGGAAGTCGCGCGCCAGTTCTTCGCGCGTGGGTTTCGCCTTGATGTAGGCGCGATCTACGATCTCGTGGGTTGCGATCACCCGGATATTGTCATCCTGCCGAATCAGAGTGAACAGTGCGTCATCGGTGAGCTCATTCGGATCGAGTATTCTTCCCTGCTCAAAAGCCTTTCTAACCAGCGCCTTCTTGACTTGGAGCAACAGTCCCGGTTCGTCGCGAAGGATGAAGAGAATTCTGTCGGCTGAAAGCGAAACCATCTGTTCCGCTTCATGCTCTGCGCGAGAGTCCTTTTGATCTATCGCAGTACTTCGGCTGTAGGCTGCTGGTTGTTGACCCCAAGCGGTCGCAGAAAGTACCAGTCCGACGCAAACCAAAATCATCTTCGGACGATGATGAAAAACGCGTGAGAATTTACTCATAACACCTCTACGCGGCTGCAACAGCCGGAATCTCTTGATTGCCAGAAGCAAGCGATCGGGAAACATTTGAACGGAGGCCGAACTCGTCTTCAACAAGGCTCGACGTCCGCCTCATCTACTTCGACTGCCACCGATCGCATGATCAAATCGATGGAAAGCACCACGCGAAACTTATCTTTCCTGCGCACCAGGATGCCTTGTGCCCCCGCCAAGGGACCGTATTTCACGCGCACGCGACGTCCAACCTTCAAGTATGGATGCGGTTCCGCGCGAACGCCGCCGGCTAGACCATTGTTGAGGGCCTCGATTTCGCTGTCAGGTAGCGCAGCCGGATGACCGTTGAAACTCACGAATCGAACTACACTGGGCACCTGCAACACCCGCAAGCGATCCTTCAAGTCGAGGTGGACAAAGACATAGCCCGGGAACAGCACCAAGTCCAATTCTTTGCGCCGATCTTTCCATCGGCGAACACTTCGATACACGGGCAAGAAACAACTTACACGTCGCTCTTCTAACTGGCGTGCGACTTGCTTCTCATGACGTGAACATACGTGGGCTGCGTACCAGTGAGATTGCAGTGGCGCTACCGCTCTAGAGTCTGGCTGCAAAGATTCTGCGGCGAGATCCAGGCCAAAGCTCTCTGTCAAATTCGACAACCCCCTATACGTTCCTTAGCTACAGCTTCGCCCCCTCACTTACAGGGCATCTGTGAGCTAACCCGCATCAATTCCGTTGGTTCGCTGTTCTCGCACAGCGGACGACGCAGTACTCGTCGCCGTACAGCAGAATTCCCGAGAACCAACGCCGTATCCAAACCCCTGTCAACGCACGAAGTCGCGGAGATGTAAGCTCAAGCGGCTGACGACTCCGCGACCTAGACAATTCCCGATGGGCAGCCAGATCCGTTCTGCAGCGGCCGTGCCTTCTGACCCCGTCCTGTTCGTAATCCGCATCCGCGCGTCTAAATTCCGACTAACTCCGACTTGCTTCGCAAAACACTTAAGATGCCCTGCTCGGATGATTCGACATGCGTGGAACGGATGTCAACGAAAGCCCAATAAAATATGCCCTTATTCCGCTCGGCGGCAAGCGCCAGGATCTTCAATTCCGGATAGCGGCCCAGCAGAAACCCGCTCAAACCCGGCCGGACCTCGGGGTTCTCCAACGCAATGATTAAATAATCAGGACGCGTGCGTTCAACCAGTTCAGTGATTTCCGCTTCGTCCTGGGTTTCTCCGACCACTTCGATATCGGGTTGATCCCCAATTGTCGCAAGGACCAAATCCTTCATCAAGCGCGGCCGGTTTGCGACCAACACTCTGATTTTTTGCACGATCCTCTCCGTGCCGGGCAGTATCTCCTGTTCTCACCAAAAAAGTAAGACTCAAATTAGACCCAGAGATTCAAAGCAGGTAGTACCAAGAAGGTTCCGTCCAGCGCCGAAGATCCAGCCCGCCTTCGCGCGAGACTAGTACCCAAAAAGTACCGAGAAGAAACGATGGCATTGTTTCATGCGACCGCTCCCGGCATGCGGCAAATCTCCACCGCCCCGAGCCGGTCGGTCGCCCCGAGCTTTCGCAACATCCGATGAATATGGTTCTTCACCGTCTGCTCCGAGAGGTTCAACTGCGAAGCTATTTCCTTGTTAGTGAGTCCATGGCCAATCATTTGAACGAGTTGCTGTTCCCGTCGAGTCAGGCCGAGGTTGTGTCGGATGACAAAGCTGGAGGGGCTGGTGCGGCTGGCCACCGACTCAAACAGAGCCAAGCAAAGAACAGGAGGACAAACGGCCTCGTTATTTGCCACGGAACGAACCGCAGTCGCAACTTCCATTGCGGAAGCATCTTTGAGCACGAAACCGACAATTCCGTCTCGCACCGCGCGCAGAAAAATCTCCCGGTCGGCATCCATGCCGATCATAACCACTTTGAGTCCAGGGATTGCTGCACGTACCTCTGAGACTAGCCGAAGATCCGATAATGAGACCGCGGCAGAATCGGACAGCAGGACATCTGGGGCGGCACTACTGATTTCCTCCACGACATCAGGCGAAAAGGCGGAGGCGCCAACTACCCGGATATCATTTTTCTTACCCAAAATGCGCGTAAGGGCCTCGCGCAAAAGACGGTTCTCAGCCAATATGAAAACTTGTACGCTCTCGACCGCATCAGACATAACGAACCTCTGCACCTTCGCATGCTCCCCCCTCACGCGATGCTTTCGGTGCTCCCTGTAGGATGAACGCCGTTTTATTTCATCCAAGCATATATGGTTTCGCCGCAAAATGCGAGCAAGATAGCAGTTAATGTTTACATTCCAGCTATCGACGTTCGGCTACCCGAGAATTCGTGACCAGGAAACCGTTGCTCCAGAAGGCCAGACTACGGAATGATGGGAATTTTAGCAATTCCAGACTTCCCTCAGCGAGGCCGCTTGGCCGGAGTCTTCGAACCCAAAACTCAAGACTTTGATCGGGTCAGTCTTGTGCGTCAAACCCAAGCGGTTCGGGAATGGCTAGAATCGAACCGCCAACCCCGAGGACAAGCGAACGTTCTGCTGCGTAAACTCGGTCAACTCCGCTTTGATTGCATCGGCCTGAATGCGCCAACTCAGCAGCCTCATCAGTCGGAAATCGATTCCCAAGCCCAGCGCCTCGGCAAAAGACGTCTCAGACTTTGATGTTGCGGGACCGGTTTCCTGTACCTGTACAGCTCCGAACAGCGCCTCCGCAAACGGCCGGAACCTTCCAATCGAAGCTCCCCCTCGCAGGCCGAACAAGAAACTACGCTGGCTCACACCGCCATACTGGGCACCAAAATCAGCCACAAGTCCAAAATAACGAAGGTACTTTTTCTCTACCGATGTGTTCCAGCCACCGCGGTTCGCGGCCTTGGCTGAAAACGGATCGCAGGCAGTTGCGGTGTCGGTGACCCCTATCTGGCAGTGAATTGCACCGGTGTAGGAGTATCCGAAAAACACGTCTCCGTGGTCCGGAACTTGCGTTTTCGGCGTCTCACGCGCGGAGACAGCAGTTTTCTGGTCATTAACAAGGCTCAGGCCTTGAGCATCGCGGGAGGCACGATACCAGAGGGTTTTTCCGTGAAGAACATTGGCTCCTCCACGAATGGGATTGAGAGCAACACGGACGGTGTCAATCAGCAGACGGTTCTGGGTGGCGCCCTCGACGCGTCGTACCAATTCCTTGTCCAAAAAGTCTTCACCGATCAGCCAGCCCGTGCCAGCCAGCGGCGTCATCACAATGTCAATCTGGCCCACTCCAGTCAAGCAATGTTTCGAACAAGGGTAGGACCCGTTGTAATTCCACGGCGGCCTGTCTTTCGTGCCGTACTTTTCGACCGTGACCTCACTCAAAGGTCCAAGATTCCATTGGGTACTATAAGCGGCATTCCACAATCCAGCCTTAAAGCGACTCCACCAGTAGGCCTTGGTCTTGGAAAACTCCAGCTTCTCGCCCTGCGGATCATTCTGGATTTCGATGAAGCCGGTCAAAGCCCCTTGAATCGGATGCCCCACATAGCCGAACCAGTTGGGATCGCCGTCGTTCCACCCCGAATGCGTCCAGGTGGAGAGGGACTGCATGTAATCGCGCCAATAGTGGTTAAACGGTATCCCGTTTTCAGACACGACCCATGCGAAGTCGGTGTGCACAACGTACGCCTGCTCGATCACCAGGAACGTGAACGATTCGGTTAAAGCTCGCCCCCAATGAAACCCCTCTTTCTTGGGAAGCACAGGAGCGTTCATGGCCCCCTCGGAGCCTGGCTTACTACCCGTCGTTCCCGCGGAACTCTCTGTCAGCATTGCAATACGATCGAGAGAACCCAACTTAAATGCGAAGATTTGGCCCGGCGGAGGCTCGACCTGTGTAAGGGAGGTACAGTCTTCAAGTGCTCTCTTGCTTGAATCACAACCAGACGAGGGCAGCTGACTAAAGGAGACCGCAGACAAAACCAGCACGACGAGGAGAACGAAACTGCCGGGAGTGACTCTCATCGCGAAGTCGAACGCCCATGATAGCAGAAGCAGATCTTTTTCGGACCTTGACCACCTTATACTGGAATAAAATGCTGCGAGGGTTTCCCAACGGTGCTCCGTAATTGTAGACTTCACCGGGTACGGTCTGATGAAAACGGTTCGATCTTTCGCAGCCGGGCGAGTAAATTCCTCGGGCAACTGATATGGCATTGCTGACACCGGTCTTCGTGGCCTTCCTTGTTTTGCTGCTTGCTGGCTCGTGGGTTTATTGCGTCCTTACCAGGATTGCGGCGCGCAGATACCTGGCAATTTCTCCCGCCCCGCCCGCGATACTCCCCTCCATCAGCGTTCTGAAACCCCTCTGTGGACAAGACGATCGCCTCGAAGAGAATTTGCGCAGCTTTTTCATCCAGGATTATCCGGACTACGAAATTCTGTTCGCGGTCGACGCGCTCGCCGACCCCGCCGTCGCGGTTGTGGATAAAGTGCGACGTGAGTTTCCGCAGGGGCCGCGAGTCCATCTTGTCGAAACCGGGGAACCGATCGTACCGAACCGAAAAGCGCACAGTCTCGCGCGTCTCGTCGCGCGGTCCCAACACAGCATTCTGGTCATGTGCGATAGCGATGTGAACGTCCCGCCAGGACTGCTGCGGTGTGTCGCTGCCGAGTTTCAGGACCCAGCCGTGGGCGTCGTGACATGTCCTTACCGTGCGGTGCCCGGACACGGATTTTGGTCGCGGCTTGAGGCCCTCGGGATGAACACAGAGTTCCTCGCGGGTGTGCTAGTGGCATGGCTGGTAGGAGAGATGGATTTTGCTCTCGGGCCAACCCTCGCCGCCCGCCGAGAGGTAATCGAAGCCCAGAGTGGTTTCGATGAGCTGGGCCATTACCTTGCCGAAGATTTTGAAATCGGAAACCGGGCACCTCGACTCGGATACCGGGTTATCCTCTCTTCCTGCGTGATTGAGCACCGCATCGGCAGTCAGACGCTAAAAGAGAATTTGCAGCACCGCCTGCGATGGGCCCGGAGCACAAAGCGTTCGCGCCCTACCGGCTACTGGGGGCAAGTCTTCACGAATCCCATTCCGCTCGCGCTGGTGCTTTGGCTGGCGGTCCCGAGGCTGTGGCCCCTTTTAGCGGTGACTGCGCTCTTCCGGGCGCTGGCCGCGTGGAGTACAGCGAAGTGCGTTTTGCAAGATCCGCTCACCAGCCAAAGATGGTGGCTCATTCCGGTGCAAGACCTGATGAGCCTCTTGGTCTGGATCTCAGGATTTTTCGGGAGCACGATCGATTGGCGAGGTCGCCGCTACAGTCTGTTGCCCGATGGTCGTTTTCAACTTGCGGGAAGTACATCCGAGGCAACGGAAATCACGCACATGCTTCAAGCAACCACGGGACCGTTTCGCCAGCACGACATCAAGGCTCGCAAGAGCTGAAGAGAAAAGTGCTCCGACTTGGATTCCGCGTCTTTACGTCCGCGTTCAAGTCCAACGGTGTAAGACACTTTCGAGCGCTTAGTCATTCAGCAAACTGATATATTGGCCTCAACAACTTCCCTGCCCGCCCGGGTGGCGAAACTGGCATACGCACGGGACTTAAATCCTAAAAATAATACCTGCAGCTTCGCGGAAAACTCCGCGCAGGCGAGATCAAGAGCGAAAAGACCTTTCGCGAGGTGTCTGAGCAGTATCTACGCGAGTACGACATCATCACTCAGGGACGACGCAACGAGCGATATGTGGACGGCCAGCACTGGCGATCGAGTGTTCACTTGGTCCCGTTCTTCGGAAACCTCGGCATCTCAGAGATCACCGCAGGAAATCCAAGAATACCGAATTCACAGACACCAGGAAGCAATTACGTAACGCGGCAAGCCACCAGGCCACAGCACCATGCATCGGGAAATCGTCACGCTGCACCAGACCCTGAAAACAGCGCTGCGCCACGGTTGGCTCGAGCGACTCCCCGATTTCTCTGAACCGTACCGGTCGTCCCCCAAAATCTCCCACCGGGCGTGGTTCTCACCAGAGGAATACAAAAAGCTCTACCAAGCGACACGAAAGCGCGCGCATGAGCCGAAGAAGGGGATTCAACTGGGAAGCGGAACAGCTTCACGACTATGCGCTCCTGGCAGTTAATACCGGACTGCGGCCCGACGAGGCCTGGCGCCTTCCGGGATGTCACGATCGTTGATGACGAGGATTTGGGTAAGCCGATCCTGGAGATTGAAGTGCGCGGAAAGCGCGGCGTCGGATATTGCAACAGTATGCCCGGTTGCAGTGAGGCCCTTTGAGCGACTTCGAAGCCGGCTTCGCACGGCGCGCATTTATGGCGTGAACACGCCCACAAAAACGTCCGTGACCTCCGCTGTCCTTAGCGAACAATGGCGCATGCCTGAACCTACTGACCTCATTTTCCCAAGCGGCAGCGCGAGCTTTTCAAAACTATCCTCGACGAACAGAATCTTCGCTTCGACCGCGAAGGCAGACCCCGTACAGCCTACAGTCTGCGGCATACGTACATCTGCCTGCGCCTAATGGAGGGCGCCGACATCTACCAAATCGCTAAGAACTGCCGCACTAGCGTGGAGATGATCGAGAAATACTACGCGGCGCACATCAAGACCTCGCTCGACGCCGCTGCAATCAATGTCATGCGGACCAGGAAAAACAAGAAAGGCAAGAAGGCCATCCAGAACACTCAGGCTTCGCCCCAACCTCCGGAGCAGGAAACGGATGTGTAGACCTGAAAGAGGGCAGTGACAAATCGGGCAAGATCGGCGGCAATCCGCATCGTTCGGAAGGTCACCTTCCGATTTGGCTCGTTCAAACCGCCGACGCAAGGCGTCGTGCTCCTTGACTCTCAGGGCGATAAGCTTTCTGCGGATCGGCTCACCTTCCACACCACCGGCCAAGGCTGCCTGGATTGTCATACAGCCGCGCTGCGACCGTCCCTCAGTCAGAAACTCGGCCGTCCGGCGCAGGATACGGTCCGCAACGGCATACGCCGTCGGCTCGTTAAGAGCGTCGTGCACGAATGCAATACCTTTGGGGCACCTCACTTGCAAAAGATCAGTTTTGGCATGAGTTTGCCGAGTTCCTGGCGGATGGGATGTCAGTCGTGCGCTGGTTCCTTTTCACCTTCAATAGTTCTTGTCGGAAACTCTGAGATTCATGATTTGTTTGATATCTTGAGGGAGATGAATAGCCGGTATAGCTTGCACGACGGATTCTGGGCATCAGCGCTAGGCAGTCTCTGTTTCGAACGCTTTTGCCGGGCATTCTTCAAGTGGTATTGTCCCCTTACGGTAGAGGAGAGACATCATCTTCCGGACGCACCATTTCTGCTTTGCAGCAATCACACTAGTCATGCAGACAGTGCGGTCTTGATGACGGCAAGCGAGCGCAGCTTTCGCAGCTTTGCTCTGATCGGCGCCAGCGACTATTTCTTTCGCTCGCGACGCCTGCGCTGGGCCGTCTCGCCGCTGATGAATGTCATACCAATCGATCGTGAACCAGGAGCTAAGTCGCTTTCTGCCTGCTTGGCAACTTGTCGGCAATTCATGCAGCAAACCGGAGGCAGCCTCATCCTTTATCCCGAGGGCACTCGGTCGCAGGACGGTAAAGTGCGGGCATTCAAGAGCGGTGCAGCCCTGTTTGCGATCGAACTTGACGTACCGGTCGTTCCCGCATACATAGAAGGTACCCACCACATTCTCCCGAAGGGACACTATGTGCCAAGGGCTGGTCCGGTGACGGTGCGTTTCGGAGAACCCGTTGAATTGGCGCGTCTGCAATCAGGAGAACTTCCGCGCGAACGACGCCGTCGCGCAGTTGAGCAACTCACAGAAAGTATTCGAATGCTTAGCTCGCGCCGCGAAGCGCGGGAGTTAGCACCGGAGTTGCAGGAAAAGGGCACAACATGGCAGTTTCACTAGTGAACACATGGCCCACGAACCAAGGCACATGAAGTGGTGGGGTTGGGGATATGAGGACGCGGAATTTCGCGCCAGCCACCATCCTGACTTTTGGCCTTACGCCAGGTCAGTCCTTGATATTGCAAGGGATGATTTCACAAGACGCGAGTGGAGTCTGGAGTCGATCGAACTGCCGGAAGCCCGTGCCGATGAGCCATTCTTAGGCAAACTCCGTACCTGTCTTGCGCCCTGCCAGATCACGGATGACGCGAAGGAGCGGGTCATCCACTCTTATGGAAAGGGATTCCGCGATCTGTTTCGCCTGCGCCGCGGCATTGCGGCAGGTGCCCCCGATCTGATTGTTTATCCCGAGAGCGAGCGCGACGTATGCCTTACACTTCGCGCGGCGGCCGAGCGCAACATTGTGTTGATTCCCTTCGGGGGAGGGTCGAACATAGCTGGGTGCCTCGAACGAATGGATGCTAGACGCATGTGCGTGTCGCTTGATATGCGGCGGATGCGCCGAGTGTTGGCGGTTGACAGACGCTCGTTTACCGCACAGATCGAAGCCGGAGTCTTTGGCCCGGACCTCGAAGAACAGTTGGGCGCACACGGAATGACGCTGGGCCATTTTCCCGACTCGTTTCTGCACTCCACTCTCGGCGGTTGGATCGCCACGCGCTCGGCGGGAATGCAAAGCGATAAGTACGGCAAGATCGAAGATATGGTGATCGCCGTACGCATGGTGACTCCAGAAGGAGTGCTGCAGACGCGTAAGGTCCCCAAGTCCTCGAATGGTATCGATGTCAATCACCTCTGCATCGGCAGTGAAGGGACGCTTGGCGTTATCACCGAGGCCACCATGCGCGTCCACGCCGTTCCCGAATCGCGGCAAGTGCGAGGCTATCTGTTTCCTGAATTCGAGGGCGGAATTGAAGCCATGTTTGAGTGTGTGAGCCAGGAGTGCATGCCAGCCATGGCACGCCTCAACGATCCCGATAAGACGGCGCTTTCGCTGGCCTTTCGGCCGCCGGCCTCAGGCTTCACGAAAATTGCCGGTAGCCTTTTCAAAAGTTATCTGCGGGCCAAAGGGTTTGCCCAGCCCAGAGCGTGCCTGATGCTTACTGCTTTTGAGGGCAGTCCGCGTGGCGTTTCCGGGCGGTTGCAGCAAGCGGAAGCAATTTATCAAAAATGCGGCGCGGTTGGCCTAGGCGCCGGTGCCGGGAAGTCATTTGAGGCAACCAAGTATGATTTTCCCCACATCCGCGATTTCTTGCTTGACCGCAATGTCACAACCGACGTGAGCGAGACCGCGACCGTATGGAGTAATATCGCCAAGTTATATGAGGACACCACCGCTGTTCTGCGCGCCGAAATCAGCAAAAGCGGAGTCCGTCCTTGGGCTGGATGTCACATCAGCCATACTTATCCGTGTGGGGCCAGTCTGTACTTCACGTTCGGCTTCCGGCAACAACTGGGACGCGAGATGGAGCAATATCTTCAAGTCAAGCGTGCCGTCCAGCAGTCGTTCATCGATAATGGGGCAACGCTTTCTCATCACCACGCGGTCGGGACCGAGCACCTGCCATGGCTAGCCGCTGATATTTCCGCCGTGGGCGTGAAGGCCGTTTCTGCCATTAAACAGGGACTTGACCCTGCTAACATCATGAACCCAGGACGGTTGCAGCCGTCCTTAACTCCCCTTGAAGATTAGCTGGCACTCGGTTCGGCGCTCGGCCCCATCGAGGATGAGATCATCGTCTCTGACCCACAGCGGTGTTGGAAGCGCCGACCCTACGATCAATGAAGAATCGAACTGATCGACCGCGCCGAGGGGCGCCGCTTAGGTGTTTAGCCGTGACTTGATGCGATATTGCCGTGCCGAGGCTTTAAAGTTTGGCTGATCCCACGAAACTGCCGAATACTGCGGAGGAGTTCCAAGGGAAGATTGCTGCCGGCAGTGGATGAATGATTGTGGATATGATTTTTGTGCCTTCGACACGCTGAACTTCTTTAACTTGTACTTGTAAGGGGCTCTGATTTCTGCTTGAATCATGCCGCGCGGAGGCTTCGTGAAAATCTACAACGTCACAGTCTAATCTGATAATTCTTGTCTACATGCTGGCTTCTATGTATTCTGCCCCAGGTAACTTGGGACTGTGGACCGGATTGTTAATCGGCGCACTTTATTTTATCTTCTGCTG
>Ga0210401_10000540_pt1 | contig 45941 bp, 38 predicted proteins | sample IncBWH32MmetaG_FD_150866 | JGI IMG/M metagenome (GOLD analysis project Ga0210401, IMG submission 150866) | Forest soil microbial communities from Barre Woods Harvard Forest LTER site, Petersham, Massachusetts, United States - Inc-BW-H-32-M | ecosystem: Environmental > Terrestrial > Soil >...
CAGCCGCGCGCTGCGGTCGCCTACATGACGGTCGCCTCGCTGGAGGTCGCCGCGCTGTGCGGGGCCGGCCCCCGCCTCACCTCGGAGATCGACGTCGCCGCCTCCCACGCCGAGCAGCTCGTCGCCGAGTGGGGCCCAGACGCGCGCGAGGACTCGCTCGCCAAGACGATCGCGTGTGGCCTGCTGGGCACCACGCCGGTGGTCGCCGGAGCGGGGCTGACGAACCCGATCGCCTACCGCTGGAAGACGCAGATCAACGAGAACGCCAAGCAGCCGAGCTTCTCAAGCGTTCTGCCCGAGCTCGACCACAACGAGATCGCGGGCTGGGAGGGCGCGCGCGAATTGGACCCGCCCGCCCGCTTCTCGGCGGTGTTCCTCGACGACTCCGACGCGCACCCGCGCGTGAAGGAGCGGATGGACCTCACCGAGCGCCTGATCGCCGGCAACGCCGCCGTCAGCTTCCGGCTGGAGACACGCGGGCAGACCGCGATTGAGCGGGTCTTCTCGCTGGTGCTGCTCGGCGATCTCGTCTCGATCTACCTGGCGACGCTGCGCGGGGTCGATCCCGGGCCCGTTAGGATCCTCGACGAGTTGAAGGCCGCGCTGGCCGCCCGTTAAACTGAGCGCCCCGACTCAGGAGTAATAGATGACCCCCGCCGCGACAGCCGCCCAAGAGGACTTCAAGGTCGCCGACCTCTCCCTGGCGGAGCTGGGACGCAAGGAAATCACGCTCGCCGAGCACGAGATGCCGGGACTGATGGCGGTGCGCGCGGAGTGGGCGGAGGCTCAGCCGCTGCGCGGCGCGCGGATCACGGGCTCGCTGCACATGACGATTCAGACAGCCGTGCTGATCGAGACCCTGACGGCGCTCGGAGCAGAGGTGCGGTGGTGCAGCTGCAACATCTTCTCCACCCAGGACCAAGCCGCCGCGGCGGTGGCCGTGGGTCCCGATGGCACGCCCGAGGAGCCGCGCGGGGTGCCGGTGTATGCGTGGAAGGGAGAGACGCTCGAGGAGTACTGGTGGTGCACCGAACAGGCGCTGCGATGGCCAAGCGGCGATGCGGCCGCCAACGGCTCCGGCGAGGCCGCCGTCAACGGCTCCGGTCAGGGCGCCGCCGGCCCCAACATGATCCTCGATGACGGCGGCGACGCCACGCTGCTGGTGCACAAGGGCACCGAGCACGAGGCCGCCGGCGCCGTCCCCGAGGTGGACGAAGATGGGATGGACGAGGATGGGCTGATCCATTCCGAGGAGTTCCGGGTGGTGCTCGCGCTGCTGCGGCGCTCGCTCGGTGAGGACCCCCGGCGCTGGACGCGGATTGGAGAAGGCATCAAAGGCGTCACCGAGGAGACGACCACGGGGGTGCACCGGCTGTATGAGATGACCGAGGCGGGCACCCTGCTGTTTGCGGCGATCAACGTCAACGACTCGGTGACGAAGTCGAAGTTCGACAACCTCTACGGCTGCCGCCACTCGCTGGTGGACGGCATCAACCGCGCCACCGACGTGATGATCGCCGGCAAGCTCGCCGTGATCTGCGGCTTCGGCGACGTCGGCAAGGGCTGCGCCGAGTCGCTGCGCGGCCAGGGCGCGCGCGTGGTGGTGACGGAGATCGACCCGATCTGCGCGCTGCAGGCGGCGATGCAGGGGTACACGATCCGCACCCTCGAGGAAGTGGTGGAGGAGGGCGACATCTTCGTCACCTGCACCGGCAACCGCGACATCATCCGCGCCGAGCACATGGCGCGGATGAAGCACCAAGCGATCGTCGGCAACATCGGGCACTTCGACAACGAGATCGACATCGCCGGCCTCGGCCGCCTGCCAGGGGTGGAGCGGGTCAACATCAAGCCGCAGGTCGATGAGTGGGTGTTCCCCGCCACCGCCGAGCGCCCGGCACACGCGATCATCATGCTTTCCGAGGGGCGCCTGCTCAACCTCGGCAACGCCACCGGGCACCCCAGCTTCGTGATGAGCAACTCGTTCACCAACCAGGTGATCGCGCAGGTCGAGCTGTTCACCAAGAACGACCAGTACGAGCGGCGCGTGTACGTGCTCCCCAAGCACCTCGACGAGAAGGTCGCCCGTCTGCACCTCGACGCGCTCGACGCGCGGCTGACGCAGCTGAGCGACGCGCAGGCGGCCTACATCGGCGTGCCCGTCGAGGGGCCGTACAAGCCGGACCACTACCGCTACTGACCAGGGTGACCGCTAGGCGGCGCGATGCCGCGTCCTCGGTCGCTCGCGTACCGAAGCCGGAGACACTCGCTTCGCTCGCATCCCCGTTTCGGCCAGCACGCCACGCGGATGGGTGGGCCTCGATTCGATTTGCCTCGCTTGCCTAATCGACCCCCTGGACGCCGAGTTGAAAGGATGAGCCGATGAGAGCCATGGTTCTCGCGGCGGGGCTGGGGACCCGCCTGCGCCCGCTGACGTACGAGATCAACAAGCCGATGGTGCCGGTGCTCGACCGGCCGGTGATGGCGCACATCGTCGACCTGCTCGACCGGCACGGCTTCGAGGAGACGATCGCCAACCTGCACTACTTCCCCGAGTCGATCCGCGACTACTTCGGCTCGCGCCTGCACTACCGCCGCGAGCCCGAGCTGCTGGGCACCGCCGGCGGCGTGCGTGGCTGCGCCGAGTTCTTCGGCGAGGAGCCGTTCCTCGTGATCTCCGGCGACGCGCTCACCGACATCGACCTGGGCGCGTTCGCCGCCCGCCACCGCGAAGCGGGCGGGGTGGCGACGCTGGCGGTGAAGCAGGTGGCCGACACCCGCGAGTACGGCGTGGTGCTGCACGACCGCGCCGGGCGGATCACGGGCTTTCAGGAGAAGCCGGCGCCCGAGGAGGCGCTGTCGGACCTCGGCAACTGCGGCATCTACATCTTCGAGCCGCGCATCTTCGACTACTTCCCCGACCGCCCGTTCGTCGACTGGGCGCAGGATGTGTTCCCGGCGCTGCTCGCCGGCGACGTGCCCTTCCACATGCACGAGGTGCGCGAGTACTGGAACGACGTCGGCTCGCTTGCGGAGCTGCGCCAGGGCACCTTCGACGCGCTGCGCGGCGAGCTGCATCTGGAGATGGACGGCGAGGAGGTCGCCCCGGGGGTGATCGTCGCCGGTGGGGGCGGCGGGTCGCCGATCGGGGCCGACACCGAGGTCGATGCGCCCGTGTGGGTCGGCCGCAACGTGCAGATCGGCGCCGACGTGCGCCTGATGGGGCCGCTGGTGTTGGGCGACGGCGCGCGCGTGGGAGACGGCGCGCAGCTGCGCGAGAGCATCCTCTTCCCCGGCGCCGAGGTTGCCCCGGGCGCGATCCTGATCGGCGCGATCGCCGGGCACTCCGGGATCCTCGAGAGCCTGCGGCCACGGCGGAAATAGGAGAGCCCGCCGAAGCGGGCTCTCCGTCCATCGAGACTGGACAGGTCCAGCTCAGATGGCGATACTCCGACATCTCTGATGATAGCCGATGCCCCCGCCGGGATTCGAACCCGGGACCTGTAACTTCGTCGGAGTACCGCTCTATCCACTGAGCTACGGGGGCAGCCGCTCGGATGGAGCCAGCCGACCATACCCACCGCTTGGGTCGGTACGCTCGCGCACCCGGAGGGTGGCGCAGCCGGCCCCCTCTTCTTTTAATCCGCAAAAAGCCGATGGACAGCCGCCGCCAAGGGGCGTAGCATCGAAGACGGATAACGAGTCTCCACCACCGAAAGGGGGCAGCCATGCAGATCGAGATCAGGGGTCGGGGCGTAGAGGTCCCAGACGATTTGCGCAGGCATACCGAACGCCGTCTGCAGAAGGTGGCGCGGCAGGTATCGGAGCTGGCGCGCCTGGAGATTGAGCTGGCGCGCGAGCACAATCCGCGCGTCGCCGACCACGAGGTGGCCGAGGCGACGCTCTACCTGAAGGGCGCCACGCTGCGTGCGAAGGACGCCTCTCCGCAGATGCTCCACTCGCTCAATCTCGTCGTCGACGAGCTGGCGCGCCAAGTCAAGCGCTACCGTGTCGGCCGCCTGCGCCGGCGCGAGACGCGGGCGGCACTGGCGCAGGCCGCGAGCACGCCGGCCGTCGCCCCAACCGCGAGCCCGGCCGGGCCATAGACGCTACGCTGATGGCGTGTCCCTCCTGGATCGCGCCCTCAACGTTGGCGAGGCGAAGAAGTTCAAGCAGTACGAGAAGCGCGTCGCTTTGATCGGCGTGTTCGAGCCCGAGCTCGAACACGACTCCGACGCCGAGCTGCGCGAGCGCTTCGACGCGCTGCGAGCGCGTGCGGCGAACGGGAAGTCGCTCGACGATCTACTGCCTGAGTGCTTCGCGATCGTGCGCGAGACCGGCAAGCGCACGATGGGGATGCGCCACTTCGATGTGCAGCTGATCGGCGCGATGGCGCTGCACGAGGGGTGCATCGCCGAGATGAAGACGGGCGAGGGCAAGACGCTGACGGCGACGCTCGCGGTGGCGCTCAACGCGCTCGCCGTCAGGGAGCCGGGCTCCCATGCGAACGCCGCCGTCGGGTCGGGTGCAGGCGCCGGTGGGGCGGGTGCAGGCGCCGGTGGGTCGGGTGCAGACGCCGGCGGGGCGGGTGCAGGCGCCGGTGGGTCGAGTGCAGACGCCGGCGGGGCGGGCGGGGACGCCAACGGGGCGGGGCCCGAAGCCGGCGGGGCGGGGCCTGAGGCCGGCGGGGCGGGGCCCGACGCCAACCGAGGGGGCCCCAACGCCGAAGGGCCGTCCAACCGCAAGGGTGTGCACGTCGTCACCGTCAACGACTACCTCGCCCGCCGCGACGCCGAATGGATGAGCCCGATCTACGACGCGCTCGGGATCTCCGTCGGGGTGCTGCAGAACATGCAGCCCTACGAGGAGAAGCACCGCGCGTACGCGTGTGACGTGGTGTACGGCACCAACTCCGAGTTCGGGTTCGACTACCTGCGCGACAACATGGCGAAGGACCTCGCCGAAAAGGTGCAGCGCGGCCATCCGTTCGCGATCGTCGACGAGGTCGACAACATCCTGATCGACGAGGCGCGCACGCCGTTGATCATCTCCGGCGCCCCCGAACAGGCGGCCGACCTGTACGTCAAGTTCGCGCGCCTGGCGCCCAAGATGGTGCCGGGCAAGACCCCCGAAGGGATGGACCCGCGCACCAAGAAGGAATTCGTCGCCGACTTCGACTATGAGTTCGACGAGAAGCACAAGACGGTGGCGGTGACCGAGCAGGGGGTCGCGAAGGCCGAGCGCTTCCTCGGCATCGACCACCTCTACCGCGCCGAGAACGGCCACCTCGTCAACCACCTCAACCAGTCGCTGCGGGCGGAGTCGCTCTACAAGAAGGACGTCGACTACGCGGTGATCGACGACGAGGTGAAGATCGTCGACGAGTTCACCGGGCGCATCCTCGACGGCCGGCGCTGGTCGGAGGGGCTGCACCAGGCGATCGAGGCGAAGGAGGGCGTGCGCGTCCAGGAGGAGAACCAGACGCTCGCGACGATCACCTACCAGAACTTCTTCCGCCTCTACGACAAGCTCGCGGGCATGACCGGCACGGCGCTCACCGAGGCCACCGAGTTCATGAAGATCTACGAGCTGCCCGTCGTGCAGATCCCCACGAACGTGCCGATGGTGCGCGGAGATCGCAACGATCAGGTGTACAAGACCAAGGACGGCAAGTGGAGCGCGGTGGTGCGCGAGATCGCCGCCCGCCACGAGGCCGGTCAGCCGGTGCTCGTCGGCACGATCTCCGTCGAGGTGTCGGAGCTGCTCTCGCAGCGCCTGACGCAGCGCGGGGTCAGGCACACCGTGCTGAACGCCAAGCCCGAGCACGCTGCGCGCGAGGCCGACATCGTCGCCGAGGCCGGCCAGCCGGGCGCGGTGACGATCGCCACCAACATGGCCGGCCGCGGCGTCGACATCAAGCTGGGCGGCAACCCCGAGCACCTCGCCCATCAGCGGCTGGCGCGCGAAGACGTCAAGCCCGACGGGGACCCGCAGGAGTACGAGCGGCGGATGGCCGACGTGCTGCCCACGCTGGAACGCGAGGTGAGCGAAAAACACGAGCAGGTGATGGCCGCCGGCGGCCTCTACATCTGTGGCACCGAGCGTCACGAGTCGCGGCGCATCGACAACCAGCTGCGCGGGCGCGCCGGCCGCCAGGGCGACCCGGGTTCATCTCGCTTTTTCCTTTCGCTCGAGGACGATCTCCTGCGCGTTTTCGGCGGCGAGCGCGTCAAGGCCCTGATGTACCGCCTGGGAATGACGGAAGGCGTGCCGATCGAATCGAAGCTGATTTCGCGCCGCATCGAAAACGCGCAGCAGGCCGTCGAAGCGCAAAACTTCGAGGCCCGCAAACACCTGCTCGAATACGACGACGTAATGAACCGGCAGCGCGAGACGATCTATTCGATTCGCCGCTCCGCGCTCGAGGGCAAGGAACAAAAGGATTACGCGCTGGGCATCGCGGAAGACATCGCCCGAGAGTTTGTGGAAACGTATTGCCCGGCGAGCGAGCACCCCGAGAAGTGGAAGGTCACGCAATTCGCCGCCGAGGTGCTGAACCAGTACGGAATCGACGTCAAGTCCGCCGGAATTGACGCGGCCAAGATGAACCATGGGGAACTCGCCGACACTCTCGTCGACCGCGTAAAGCAGCGTTACGCGGAAAAGGAAAAGCTATTCGGCGAACAGATGATGCGCTGGCTCGAGCGGCGAATCATTCTGGATATCGTCGACACGCAGTGGAAGGACCACCTCTTAACACTGGATCACCTGAAGGAAGGCATCGGCCTGCGCGGTTATGGACAGAAGGATCCCCTCGTCGAGTTCAAGAAGGAAGCCTTCACGCTCTTCGAAGACATGATGGGCCGCATCGATACCGAGACCGTTCGCTATCTATTCCTCGTGCAGCCCGCCCGCCCTGAAGACGAAGCGCGCGAAATCGAACGCCGCCAGCGCCGCCAGCAGCAGGAAATGCAATTGCAGGCGGGCGCGGCGCAAGCCGCCGAACAGCCCAAGCCGGTGCGCACGGGGGCGAAGGTAGGGCGGAACGATCCCTGCCCCTGCGGCAGCGGCAAGAAATACAAAAAATGCCACGGCGCCACGGCTTAATGCGCACTCGTCAATTTGGGTTTTGATTCCGCGCTCTCGCAACCACGGGAAGAGAATGTGCGATTGTCATCCCGAGCGAAGCGAGGGATCTGCTTTCCATCGGCAGGGAAAAAGCAGATTCCTCGGGCAAACCCCGCCCTCGGAATGACACGTGGGAGTCGTTCTGAAGAAGGTTGCTAGAAATTCAGGACCAGGCCGGTCCCGATGAGATAGTTGTACGAGAACGGTCCGAAATTCGCACCCAGGAAGTCGCCCTGCACCCGCCAGTACAATCGCCCTTGGCGGATCTTGTAGTCGAGCCCGCCGCCCGCCAGGAACGCGATGTGAGAATTGCTGCCCAGGACGCCAGATTGGGTAAACCGGAAATGCTGCCACCCGCCGAGCACGTGGCCCCAAACTTCATAGTGGCTGCGGTTGAGCAAGGACACGTGCGCCCCGCCACCGATGAAGAGTGACTTGGCATCGATGCTGGGATTGCTTCCCGCGTGTCCAAATCCGGCGATCGCCGTGCCCTCAACTCCAAACCGATCGTTGAAATATCGCGTCACGCCGGCCTGGTAACCATAGTTGCTAAATTTCTGGCCGAGCACGCTGTAGTGAATGTACGCGAAGCCGGCGTTCAGCTGCCATGGATCGCGATCCGGAGGGATGAACGGCGCGGGTGCCGCGGGAGCAGCTTCAGGAGTTGCGGCGTCGAACGCCGCCGTGGAATCCTGCGCCGACGCCGTGAGCGACAGGCAAAAGAACGCCGAGCACAGAATTAAGAACTTGCTCATACGGATGACCCTCCTCGCATCCCAAGCTGCGAATTCCTTGGCGAACCCATCTTCGCCTTTGCGCGCGAGACGTGTCCATGCTAATTCGCGGCGGCGGTTCTCGGCAAGTCAATACTGAATGCGATTGAAAAAGCGCGGAGTAATTCCGCCGAAGCTATTGATTGTAAGGTTACGTCCGGGCGGCAAGCCGCGCCGCGGCCCTCACCGCACAGGCCCGCAGAGGATAGTTTCTATCCGACCCACGCCTGGCGCGAATGGTCGGACCGCAGCGGAAAAAGTACGTAAGTTACTGCAACCTCGGCGCATAAGCCACGCAGTCGGGTTGGCAGCCGGCGTGCTCCATTTATGGTGTACCGATTCGGTGTAAGGAGCGACCCATGGCGAGCTATAGCGAGGAAGATTACACGCAACGGTCGGTGCTCGAAGCCCCGGCCGGTATCGCCGACGCCGGTGTGCCGCTCGAAGACTACCTGGCGGACTCGACGCAACACCTCGAGTCGATTGCCGAACGTTCGGCCCAAGGTGAACCGATCGATCACGAATCGCGCGAGTGGATGCTCGCTCAAGTGGACTACATCGTCGAAAGCATGGGCAGCGACGATCTCGACATCAGCGATGACATGCGCTCGAACATGCTGCAGCTCCTGCTCGCGATCGCCAATTTGAACGAGCAAATTCGGCACGACTCCGCGCACAGCCTCTAGCCCACGTTCCAACCACGTTCCGGGGACGGGGGTATTCATGCGGAACTCTTCTCCTCGCGGCCCCTTGTCTCGGTACTCGCGCCGGATCACAATACATTTATAGGGCGTTGAGTTCTTCCAGCCTTGGGTTCGGCGTCCCTGATTCTCAGCCTTGTCCGGCTTGCGCGCGGCGACCACGAATGTCCACCAAGCTACACTCCGAAGTTTCCGAGCAGACCAATTCCATGCAGTTTGAGGTGACGCTGCCCGCCGACGTTGCGGCCATCTCGCCGGTGGTGGACTGGGTGATGCGGCTCGTCGACGAACTGGAATACGGCGACGCGAAGGAATTCGGGATTGAGATGGCTTTGCGCGAAGCGCTGGCCAACGCCATTCTTCACGGCTGCAAAGCGGACCCCGCGAAGAAAGTCGAGTGTTCGGTGAGCGCCGGCCGCCAGGATGGCATCGTGATTGTCGTCCGCGATCCGGGCGTCGGCTTCGAACCCAAGTCCATCCAGTCCCCGACCGAGACTTCCAATTTGAACGCCGATCACGGCCGCGGCATATTTTTGATCCAAGCGCTGATGGACGAAGTGACGCACGAGCAGAACGGCACCGTGATTCGGATGCGCAAGCTGTGACCGGCATGGCAGCCACTCCACCGACGAAACCTCCGGACGCGCCCGCCGCCGGGCCCGCTCCGGAAAAGCCGGCCGAGCAAAAGGCTGAGCAAAAGCCCGGGCAAAAAATGGACCGGTTTCGTCCGGAAATGCCGCAGATTCCCGGAGTGACGAGCGGGACGCGCCCGTCACAAGGCGGGCTTGCCAGCCTCAATACGGAGCAGATCGTGCAGATCGCGGCCGTGGTTGCGGCCGTGATCCTGCTAGTTGCACTCATTGTGTGGCGCTCGAGAAGCAAGCCGCGCGCCGCGGCGCCGGCAGCGGCCGATGCGGACACCACGGAGCAGTCCGCGCCGCCGCCCGCACCCGAGCCCGTCATCGAGACTCCCGAGGCCAACCTCGCGGCCACGGAGGATCAGCTCTCCAAACCCTGGGCCGCGCACAAATTCATTTTCGTGAAGCCGATTACGCAGGACAAAATCGACGCCATGGTGATGCGCCTCCCGAATGGAGGCCTGTGGGCCTTTTCGTTGCAAGCCCCGTTCGGCCGCTGCGAACTCGAGTTCGTGACCGACGCGGCCGTGCTCGCTTCGAAATACGGTTTCAACGCCAGCCACCCGATGGTCGTGAATCCCTGCGACGGCACCGTCTACGATCCGCTGAAGATCGGGCCGCTCGGCACGAACACCTGGGCCCGCGGCGAAATCGTCAAGGGCAGCAGCCTGCGCCCGCCCATTTCGATCGACGTAAAGGTGCGCGGCCGCTCAATCGTGGCCGACGGCATTGAGTAAGCAAGTAGGACAGGCTTACAGCCTGTCGGGTTTAATCGCGGCGCCCGCCATTGCAACTCTCCCAGGACCTCCGGGTCAAACGCCCGCTCCCCTAAAAAGTGCCGCCGCGAATGCGCGCAAGCAAGCCGCATGATATAAAGGAAGCACGCGGCTGTAGCTCAGTTGGATAGAGCGCGTGCCTCCGAAGCACGAGGTCGGGCGTTCGAGTCGCCCCAGCCGCGCCATTTTCCCTCGTAAATTGAAGTGGGTTGGCCAGACCTAGAAGGCGGGCTACTGAACTAATTGCTCCTTATCGACTTTGATACCGTTATCCAGTCGGGCACTGAGATTTTTGTCTGAACTCCGGTCATCCGAAGAAGCCTTAGAATCTTTGTAGTGGGGAAACCTAGGTATCCCTGAGATCTCACTCGTTCGTCACCAGAAGGCCAGGCTGTACCCTTGGGATTGAAAAACAAGACGAATGTCGCGTTCTTCGCGGCTCTCCTTACGCTCGGAATCATTGGCTGGTTTTCCGTTCAAGGAAACCGCAGCGCGAAAGAAGACGATCAACAGGTTTCTCACGACCGGGACGTCCTGGAAGCGAGCGGATCTCTTCGTGCCCACGTTTTTGACGCCGCCAGCGCTCGACGAGCCTACCTCGTTTTGGGTGACTCCAGGCAAATCGAGGCTCTCGATCTCGCGAGCAAATCCGCGCTGGAGGATTTCGAGACCCTGCGCAATTTGACGGCGGGGAATGCGCAGCAGCAGATGAGCCTCGTGCTAATGGAACCGCTGATCAAGTTGCGGCTCTTACTCCTCAAGGCGTCCGTGGAATTGCATCAGAAAACGCGCGATGACCGCAAACAGCAGGATGAGTTCAACGACCAAAACACCAAGCAGTCCACGCAACTCACCGAGTCCATGGACATCTTCGACCGCGCGGCGCGTGAGCTTCTGCGGGAGCGAACCGTTGCCGCGCAAGCGAGTTACCGGCGGTGGACCCGGATCAACTTGTTTCTGGGCATTTCCGTATTTTTATTTCTGACGTGTGCGCTCGGGTTTCTCAACCGTGAACTCTCCCGCCGCGAGCAGGCCGAACGCGCCGCTGCCGAACAGAAGGAGCTTTTGCAATCGATCCTGGACAGCTGCACCGACGCCGTCATCGTCGCGGATACTTCAGGCAAGATCATTCTGCGCAACCCGGTCGGGGTTCGTTACAACGCAGGCGCTCCCGCGGACGAACTCAGTGAGAAATATCCCGAACTGCTGGGTCTATATAAGAACGATCGGACAACATTGTTCAAGACTGAAGAGTTGCCGCTCAGTCGCGCGCTGGCGGGTGATTCCCCAACCGGACTGGAGATTTGCGTTCGATCGCCTCACGGGGGAGAACCTCGATGGATGCTCGTTGCCGGTGGCCCGCTGCTCAACACCCGGGCCGAGAAGCGGGGAGGCGTCGTCTTCTTGCGGGACATCACGGACCGCAAAAAGGCGGACGAGCAATTAGGGGATGCATTGCAGGAATCCGAGGCGCTCGCCAGTGAGAGCAAAGAGCTCAGCGAACTGGGCGATTCACTGCAATCCTGCCATACCGTCGAAGAAGCTTACAAGATGAGTGAAAATGCCTTATCCCGTATTCTTGGCTTCCGCCCCGGCGCTCTTTTCATCCTCAATCCATCACGCGATCTCGTCGAATCCGTCGCCACTTGGAACAACTGCTCCACGACTGAACCTGTGTTTCATCCGGATGATTGCTGGGGTTTGAGACGAGGGAAGGCTTATGGAGGCTCCGGCTTGCCATTGCCTTGCTCGCATCTGAGAGTATCCGGCTTCACGGACTACCTCTGCGTACCCTTGGTGGCCCACGGAGAAACTTTGGGCCTCCTGTACGTTGAAGACAAGACCAGTCGGGTGGCCTCCTCTCCGGAGGTGGTGCAGTTTGAACAAGCGACGCTCAATCGCCGGGCCAATGCAGTTGCAGAGCGCGTCTCTTTGGCCCTGGCGAACCTCAAACTGCGGGAATTGCTTCGCAACCAATCGATTCGTGACCCTCTGACCGGCCTTTACAACCGTCGCTATCTGGAAGAGTCATTGAACCGGGAATTACAGCGAGCCAAGCGGGCAGGCCGCAATCTTTCCCTGGTGATGCTTGATCTGGATCACTTCAAGCATTTCAACGATACCTTCGGCCACCAGGTTGGAGACGTCCTCCTGAAAGAGGTCGCTGGAGTGATCAAAGGCCGGGTGCGAGCCGGAGACCTCGCTTGCCGCTACGGTGGCGAGGAATTCTCCCTCATCATCGCTGAAGTGGGTACCGAGGGCGCTCAGAAGTGCGCGGAGAGCATTCGCGAAGCAACGAAGCACCTTTCGCTGCATCATCGTGGCCAGACGCTTGGCACGATCACGGTTTCAGCCGGCATCGCCGCCTATCCCGCGCATGCTGATAATTCAGAAGATTTAATACACGCCGCGGACGAAGCGTTGTACAGGGCAAAGCAGGCCGGTCGCGATTGCATCTTCGTGTGCGAACACTTGGAATCCAGTTCAGCCCTCAGCGACAAGACCACTTAATCTGAATTCCTTCCCGAGATACTTCGTTTAAAATCGAAGTCTGATACTTCATGAAGTCACTACAGCATCTGCCCGATCCCCTGGGGCCCGAGGTCCGTGTAATTTCGTAAGGGTCGGAACGCGTCGACCACGGAGGTGCGATGTGTGGCTTCTGATTCAGGTGGGGAATAAACGCAAAACGAGTTTTGGTTGGACAGCGCGTCTACTCCAGGCGAGTTTGCTGGTAGGTGTCTTCTTGCTAGCCAGAGCGCCGGCGTTGAGCGCTCAAATATCGATTGGCATCAACATCGGGCCGCCGCCGCCCCCGCGCGTGCTGGCCGTGGTTCCCGCCAGCCCCGGGCCGGACTTTGTGTGGATTGGGGGCTATTGGTATCCCGATGGAAGGCACTACAAGTGGCACGCGGGGTATTGGACGCGGCCTCCCTATCCCGGCGCGCGCTGGATTGGCCCGCGTCATGAAGGCGGACAGTATTTTGTCGGGTACTGGGACGGCGATCGCGGGCGACTCGAGCACGACCACCACTGGGATCACGACCACGATCGGGACCGCGACCGCTGGCACGACCACGACGACCACGATCACCATGACGATCACGACCGCCACTAAGCGCCGAGAGCAGGTATTTCCCGAGAGGCCAGACTAGGCTGAGCGAGTCCCAGCCCTGCCAGTGCTAGTCGCTCATTCGCCTGAACTACAGTGAAAACCGGATTTCATTTTGCTGGGACAGTCCACTACAGTACCGCTCATGCCCATGCCCTCAGAACAGTTCCGGTGGTTGGCCGCTCATTTGGAAGGACACGCTGACCGTTCGGGCACTCACTTCCACATTCAGTGGCGGGGGCAGCAGTGGTGGAAGGAATGCTTTGCCACTCGTGCGGAAGCGACGACGCGTGCGCTACAGCTTTCAGCGCCCAACGAAGAGTTTATTGTCATAGAGGTCGCCATGCCGTGTCTTCTTCTGCGTGGAGCTACTTCTTCAGCTGCTGCCCGGTCAATCCCTGAATCTCATCAGTGAGCGCCGTCAGTTCGTCGTCTTGCACAACACTGATGCCACACCTGCGGTGTGTGCCAGCCGGTCCAAGGTTTCATCTTTGAAGACTGTGCGAAGTGTTCCGCGTAGAAGTTGAGGAAGTCGAAGCTCGCCCGCAGAAGCTTAGGAATGCCGAGTGCTCTAGAACATCGCCCCTTCCAGAACACCCGGCAGCCGTTGGTTTGGTTCCCAAGCATCAAACTACAATTCCCAGGGACTCCGCTCAATACAAGAAGCACTGCAAATGCGCAGGGCAGAGGCCGTAGCAGACGCTTGCCTGGGTCGGAACGGTCCGACAACGATTCGTTCAATAAGGATTAGTGTGGACGCCATCCGGGCGATTAAGAAAGGGGCCGAATGGGGTGATCCGGCCCCGGGGTGGTGTGGGTTGTTGTGATCCTTGATTGCTCAAAGTGAATCTACGCCTGCGCTTGGAGGCAATCAATAAGGCGAACACTGCACGCGGCACAAAACGGCGCGTGCCTTGGAGGTTTCAGCGCCCAACGAAGAGTTTAATGTCATAGAGGTCGCCACGCCGTGTCTTCTTCTGCGTGGAGCTAATTCTTCGACTGCTGCCCGGTCAATCTCTGAATCTCATCAGTGAGCGTCGTCAGTTCGTCCGTCTTGCACAACACTGATGCCACACCTGCGGTGTGTGCCAGCCGGTCCAAGGTTTCGTCTTTGAAGACTGTGAATAATATGATCGGCGTGTCTGGAATGACTTCGTGAAACATGATGGCAGCTTGTAATCCGTTTACTCGGGGCATGTAGAAATCCAAGACGATTACATCCGGCTTCAACTCCACCCCTTTTTCCACTCCCTCCAAACCATCGGACGCTTCCCCGCAAACTTCAACATCAGGCCGGAATTCGAGGAAAGTGCGAATCAACCTTCTCATAAGAGGGTTGTCGTCAACGAGAAGAATTCGCTTCTGCATAAAGGCTTTCGGGAGGAGAGCACTTGAGCCGGGAGGAGAGGTTCCTCGTTAGGAACGCTAGACCCACGAGGAGCGGAGCGCAATACACGCTTCCCATTAGCTGATTAACTCCATGCGGTCACCTTGACATGCGCGAGGGAATTCGGTATATCGAATTTGTTAACGGTCCAGCCCCGAGGGTTCTACCGTGAAAGGTGAAGAGAAAGACCGCTTCGTCCACCTTTGTGAGCAAGCTTCAATCGAGCGTGATCCCGAAAAACTGCTCAAACTCGTCCGACAGATTAACGATATGTTAGAAACGAAGCGGCGACGGCTTGACGCCTCTGAGACTGCGGAGCAAAAGTCCGAAGGCCACGCCCCCTAACCTCACCTAACAATTATTTGTTCCGCGGTACCCTTGCCTCCCGTACGGCTTTCAACCATTTCTGAACCCCCACCCTTTGAAATGCACAAAGGGTGGGGCACCCGCGCACTAAGCGCTGAGAGCAGGTATTTCCCGAGAGCAATTTCAAAGGGCCCGCCCTTCAGATTTCGAAGTACGGCGCACCCAAAGTTCAAGTCCAAAGGGCCACCCTCAGTTGGATAGAGCGCGTGCCTCCGAAGCACGAGGTCGGGCGTTCGAGTCGCCCCAGCCGCGCCATCAACAACTTACGGACATTGTTCCTTTAATTGACCCTATGTCGTTGAGGGCCAGTTCGAGCGGGTTTGAGGGCAGTTCCCGGTTGTCAGTCGCCGGACTCCATCCGTCCAAGCGATTCTCCCGACGCCTTAACGCGAGCTGCCACCAGGCGCACCCGCAGCTCGTCAGGGATTGTTGCGCATACGAACTCAATTTCGGGTGGGACCCGACCACCCGCCGCTTCCTTCTCACATTGGTCACACATATCGCGCTCGGTCAGAACGACCAGCCTCCGCTTTGCCTCGACCATTGTCAGAAAAAGCATGTCAGAACGAAGCTTTAGAATTTTACCGACCGCATGCTTGCCGCCTGAAGTCTTAGAACCGCTAGTCGAGATAGTGGCAACGACTGAACGGTCTTCACTGACGGCATCAAAATCGAAGACCCCGCCCGAGCGAATTGGCAGCCGCTCGCGTGAGAACTTCATCCCGAAGTGTGACGCCATCCAATTGCGTCTTACCCAATCTTCGACTTCTAGTTGAATTCGGGTATCTGCCATGTTTCCCCCGGGGCCAATCATCGATTCAATTGCACTTTTCACCGAAACATCGCTGGCATATGCGGGGGCCCCTTCCTTGCGGTTCTGGGAAGGGTGGGGCACCCGGCGGCCCTTTGCAGGCTTCAGTCTTCGAGCTTTGCTCCGCCACCGCGTGGCGTGGCGTATCTCAAATCTCGCTCTGAGCCCATCTAAAGCTCTGAGAGCCTATTAATTGACGGTTGCCCTGCATATGAATTGGCAGCGTGAACGTGGATTCCCTGCCCCCAGTAGCCAAAGTCAGCCTGAGTTTCGCAGGGCCGGAGTGGTCCCACGAGCTCATGTCAGGGCGCGGCGTATTCCACACTTTAAGGACTTGGGCATCATGAATCGGCACTTGAAATGCCTCGCCTCCCTCCATATCCAGGTCATCGGCGGCCAAACAGACACCTGAAGAGAGTAGATAATCAAGGCGGGTCGGTGTTACCGGTCGTCCGGCGCGCACCTTCAGAGCTTGTGGAGAAGGTGGCGGCCCGACAACCTCAAGGAACACGGTGAAACCTTCCTCCACTGCGGCCCCTGAGGGTGCAGCCGCAGCAGGCGCAAGTGTTGCTACTGCGCGCCCCGTTGTCTTGTCTGCGCGCGACTTCACACTTGCAAGTTTCGAGATGCTGGATTCCGGTCGTTGAACTGTCATCTTAAGGATTTTTCCAGTGTCCGTGAGCAGTTGGAGCAGTTGTGAATCGTTGTGGGCGCTGAGTGCGTTAAGGAAGCTGAGAGGCCCGCGAATGTCACTTGCGGTGACTCCTGCAAGGAGGGGAATCATGAATTTATTTGCCCCCCACCGGGCACCCAGCTCAAACATTACGTAGTGCGAAGCCAGGCTGTTCGGAGTGATTAGTCCGATCAGGACCTCCGCGCTATTGACCTCGTGCCGCAGATGATCCTCCGTTTTGACCCCCGCCGGAAGGCGGTAGCCGTCGACACTACTGCATCGAATTCGATTCGTCATCAAACCGACCTGTAAGAACTCCACTAGGGCCGTCGCCAAATCTAGATCCGCACCGCTGTGAGAAATTAGAATTAGCGGATGCTCATCCTCACTTTGAGTCTGAACCGAACCCGCTGCCCGCTCAACCACACCAACCGCCGCAGGCCGAACTACGTCATCGCCGGTTTGGGCTGGTGGCGGCAACATAACTTCAAGTTCCCGAATAGAGCTTCTTAGCGTTGATTCGTAAGCGGCGATACGCTTTTCAAAATTCTTCTGACGCTGGTGGTCAGAAATGCCCATCATGTTGTGACTTCCGGCCCAGTGGGCCATGTTGAAATTGCCTGTGTTTTCGCTGCCTTCGCCGAATCCGTGGACAATCGCGCTTCGCGTAAACTGCTCCCACACCTGCTCTTCAGGATCGACCTCTGAAAATCTCTTGCCTTTGAAGGCCTGAAGTTGCCCCAGTTGCTGCTTCAAAACCTCCAACGTCTTTTCATGAGGCCAATCGGGCCCCTTGGGTGGAGGACCACCGCGACGCGCCATGTTTCCGAACTCCTTTCGTTAACAGCACAGTATATCCGAAAAGAATGCACGGCATCGCAGCCCCCTCAGAACGGCTCCCACTCTCTACCCGCAAATCAATCGGAGTCGGCTCGCCATCGAGAATCGTGAGTTCGTATTTTCACTTTGAGACGGCGCTGAGCGCCGCAGGCAAGCGTTGGCCTGGAGGTAGTACTCCGACGGCCTCTGTTCCGTTAGCGAGACTGCCAGTCCGATGCTGAATAAACGTGATAATATCCGGGCAGGTTTGCTTGCCTTTCGGTTTGTCCCGACCAAAGATGGGAGGTCACTCGTGAAATTCCTTCTGGCTCTTGCTCTCGCTGGGAGTGGTGCGATCGTTTCGGCTCCGCTATTCGCGCATCACGGCAACGCGACGTACGACTCGACGAAGACGGTCACGGTGAAGGGAACGGTGACGGACTATATTTGGGCCAATCCCCATGTGTTCCTGGAGGTCGACGCCAAGGACAATAGCGGCAACGCGGTGCATTGGACGATCGAAGCTCAGAACCCGCTCTCCCAGACCGAAGTCGGCTGGACCAAGAGAACGTTCAAGCCTGGGGATGAGGTCGTCGTGGAAATCATCCCCGCCAAGAACGGGCAGCCCTTCGGACGTTTCGGCGTCGCGGGACCAACCGCGGGCCTGGCAACACAAAAGAGCCTGATCGTGATCAATGGCAAACAGTTCAAGCCTTGAGTGATGAAAAAGGTCGGAATCGCTGACGGGGGGATTTCCGAAATGTCCAAGCGCTGCGCGGTCTTGATCCTTGGTCTCATTGCAGGATTGACGTTCTTACCCGTTCCGCGAGTTCAAACCGCTGCGCCGCAGGAAGCAGGAGGCGAGGCGAGAAAATGGAACAATATCCCGCCGCGCAAGTCCGCGTACACCGGAAAAAAGTCATCATCACCCGCTCCGCGCCGTGACCTATCTGGAATCTGGGACGCTGCGGGATTGGATGGAGGATTCCAGGTCAACGGCGCCTTCGAACACCCGGCACTGTTACCACCAAAGGAGGGACGCACCGAGGGAGGGCGTGAAGCGGGAGCCGGCGCCGAAGGAGGGCGACTCGACGAGACAGGCATCGAGCATCCTCTGCCTTATACGCCCGAGGGGCTGGCGGCACTCAAAGCCAATAAGCCCTCGGGACCTGGCGTAAGACAAGTTCCCGCCGCACTTTCCAACGATCCGCTGGACCAATGCGATCCGATCGGGTTCCCGCGCATGGAGCTTTTTGAATTGAGGACCATCGAGCTCGTGCAGACCGCCAACCAGGTGCTTTACTTGAATCAATGGTACGGCAACTGGCGCACCATCTGGACGGATGGACGGGAACTCCCCAAAGACCCGGACCCGCGGTGGAACGGCTACTCGGTTGGAAAATGGGTGGACGACTATACGTTCGTGGTGGAGACGGTCGGAATGAATTCAAGAAGCTGGCTCGATCACGCGGGGCGTCCGCACAGCGAAGATTTGCGCGTCGAGGAACGCTTTCACCGGGTGGACCATGACAACATGGAACTCACCGTTACGATTGACGATCCCAAGATGTATACGCAACCCTGGCTGGGCCTCAACAAGTTCCCTCTCCACTTGCTGCCATCCGATTTCGATATGCCGGAGTTGCTCTGCTCGCCTGTAGATATGGCCGAGTACAATCGGAAATTTGGCAATTCCGCACTTCCCGCAACGCCAAAGAAGTAGCGAACGCGAATTCGCCGCCGAAAATCAGGAAAAGCTGAATGCGGGCCGGACGAACGATCTTCGAGGCCATCGGCGGCGGAGGAGGAGCGGCCGGCATCATCGGCGGGGCGAGGAACGTAAGGTTCAGCCTGTGGAAGTCGAGCCCCGCAGTGAAGTACAGCGGCAGAATCAGCAGCATCGCGAGGATCGCGAAGTGGATGCCCACCGCGAGCGCCCAATCGAACGGGTTGCGGTGCTGGTGCGCGGAAGTATGCTCGAGCATCGCTTCTTCAAAGACGTCGCGCTGCGGGCTGCTCTGCGGCGGCAGGACGTGAACCGCGGTTTTCGATGCCGGCGCTGCCCCTTCCAAGGACAGAATGTGCTGGTTTTGCATGGCGCCCCCCTTCTCCTGTAGGTTGAGCCACGCGAGGGAGACGGGCGATGATGCGCGACACAAGGGCGTGTGACGCGGATCACAATCGCGGCGATGCAGCTTCAGGGGCTGAAGCCCAACGGACCCCAGGGGCAAACGGCCGGGCTGAAGCCCGGCCGTTTCGCGCTGGAATCCATTCGGCTTCAGCCCCTGAAGCGACGGAGCGGCGTATGGCCGCCACGCACCTTTTGAAACGTTTTCAAATCGAAGAAGGAAGCTTCGCTTGTTGCTATCAAAAATTCGCGGTCAAGGACGGATCTTGCGGAAGTTGCCGGCGGTACAGCGATTGCGGAGAGCTTCCGGCACGCGTCAGCCGGCGCGAATCAGGTCCCGGACCTGGCGGGCCAGCTTTTCGATGTCTTCCGCCTTTTTCACGAGCGACAGCGACAGCACGTCCGTTTCCGGCGTCTTGTCCGATTCGTCCTTCAGGTCCTTGACCATCTGCAGCAGGCGGTCGACGTTGTGCCTGATTTCCTTCTGCTGTTCCTTGAGCTGGGTTTTGGGATCGGCGCGGGGCGGGAGCGGAATGTCATCCGGCGCGGCGCTGGGTACGCCGTTCGGACCGGGAATCTGCGGCACTTGCGTGGGATCGTGGCGCTGGGCCACCAGCGCTTGCACGCTCGCCAGCATCGCTGCCGCACCCGACAGAAAAAATCTGCGTCCAGTTTGCATGAGGATTCTCCCGGGCGTGCCTTCTCAGTCACCCAATCCGCGCCCTGCGCCCAATCCCGGGTTATACTTGCCGCCGATATTATGAACCCAAACGCGATGAAATGGACGGATTTCGCTGCCGCGCGCGGAATTCGCATCCTCGCGATTTTCCTGATCGCGCTGGTGTTGAACCGCATTTTGCGCTCCTTGACGCGCCGCCTGGTGCCGGCGGCGGGCTCGGAGGGCCTGGGCCGCCTCGCGAAAATGCGCGAGCAGCACGTGAAAACCCTGGCCGGCCTGCTCTACAGCGCGGGTGCCGCCGTCATCGTCGTCGGCGCGGTGCTGACCGCGCTGCCCGAATTCGGATTCAACGTGACGCCGATCGCCGCGGCGGCCGGCCTCGCCAGCCTGGCGTTCGGATTCGGCGCGCAGCACCTCGTGCGCGACCTGATCAACGGATTTTTTATCGTGATCGAAGACCAATTTGTGGTCGGCGAAATCGTACGCATCGGGACCGTGGTGGGACGAGTGGAGCACCTCACGCTGCGGCGCACCGTGGTCCGCGACCTTCAGGGCGCCGTGGTCTCGATCCCCAACGGAGAAGTTACCCAGGTTTCGAACCTCAGCCGCGACTGGGGCCAGGTGTTCGTGGACGTTTCGATTCCGCCGGACGCTTCCCCTGATGCGGCGCTGGGAGCGCTGGAACGCGTTTGCGCGGAACTGAGAGGCGACGGCTCGTGGTCGCCTGTATTGGTGGACGGGCCGCGCGCGCTGGGCGTCGAATCGCTGGGCGCGGCCGGAGCGACGCTGCGGCTGCAGCTGCGCACGGTTCCGGGCCGCCAGGACGATGCGGCGCGGGAACTGCGCCGGCGCATTCAGCTTCGCTTCGAGCAGGAACACATTCGCTGGGGCGGTGTGCAACGAGTGGAAATTGTGGGAAGCGAATCCCTCCAGGGTTATCCCGTGCGTTCGAATTCGTAAGCGTTCCTGAGAGACTCTTTCTCGACGAAGTAAGTACGCCTAACCGTTCCGCGCCCGCTCTGAGGATGCTTGTAAAGCGGGTTCCGGGGCTTCCTCGCGCTCGCCGGCCCGGGACATGACCGTTCGATCTCTCCCTTCCTTCTTCGCGCGGTAAAGCGCCGCATCGGCCCGTTGCAAAATCTGGTTCGAAGTATCTTGCGGCCATTCCGCCGTTGCCACGCCGCCGACGCTCATCGTAACTTTCAGATTTCCCGCTGCGGTGGCGATGGGTTCGCCGGAGATCGCCTCCCGAAGGCGCTCGGCCTTGGCTCGCGTTTCCGAGTCGTTGCAACCGGGCAGCAGCACCAGAAACTCCTCGCCGCCATACCGCCCGACGGCGTCGTAGGGGCGGATATCGGTCGCCATTCTTCGCGTGACTTCGCGAAGAACCGTGTCTCCCACGGGATGCCCGTAGGTATCGTTCACGGATTTGAAGTGATCGAGGTCGGCGATGAGCAGGCCGAGGGAAAGCCCTTCCCGGCGGGAGCGCCAGACTTCCTTTTCGAGATTCTCCAAAATCGCTCCGCGGTTCCAGACACCCGTGAGCGGATCGTGGGTGGCCTTGAAGCGCATCGCCTCGCGCGCCTGGACCAGATTGTCTTCGAGTTCGAGCAGACGCAGCCCGACGCGGATTCGGGCCTTGAGCTCCTGGGGGTTGAAAGGCTTGGTCAGATAGTCGTCGGCGCCCGATTCGAGGCCTTCGACTACGCCGTCTTTCGAGTCCTTGGCTGTAAGCAGGAGGATGTAGGTGTACGGTTCGGGGCGCTCCTTGCGCAAGGCGCGGCACACGTCCACGCCGTTTTGCCCGGGCATCATCCAGTCGAGCAGCGCCATCCGCGGAGCGCCCGGGGCTTTCAGCTTGGCCCAGGCGGAGTCGCCATCCTCGGCGCTGACGACTTCGTAGCCCCATTTTTCGAGCAGGGCATGAAGCATGCGCCTCGAGATGGGCTCATCGTCCGCGATCAGAATTTTCATTTCGCCATCCTTATGCTAGCGCCGCCGTCGCTCATTTCGCGACGCCCTCGCACAGCTCGGCCAGCGCGGGCAGGAGATGCTTCAGCGCGCGCTCAACCTCGAGGAAACTCGCGTTCGCAGCGGCGGTGTCCTGATTTTTCGCATCTTTTTCGAGCTGCAAAGCCGCGGCGGCTACGGCCTTTGCGGAAAGATTGCCGGCCGCCCCCTTCAGCGAATGCGCGGAGCGCTCCAGCACCGTCATGTCGCCGCGCTGCAGCGCGTCCTTGAGCGCGGCGACCAGGTTCGGCGCATCCTGCTGAAACAAGTGAACCATTTCGACGAGCAGCTCCTGGTCTCCCTCGACACGCTCCAGCAAGGAGGCTCGGTCAACCTTCTCGCTCGATGATCCGGGTTGATTCGTTATTGTTTTGCTCCCCTCTTGCACCGCCAGGCATCGTTCGATTTCCTCGAACAGAGTGGCGGGATGAATCGGTTTCGAGACATAACCGTCCATTCCGCTGGCCAGGCAGCGTTCCTTGTCGCCTCGCATCGCGTGCGCGGTCATAGCCAGGATCGGAACGTGCTTCCCCGATTGTTTTTCAAGCGCGCGAATCGCGGCGGTGGCTTCCATCCCATCCATTTCCGGCATTTGGATGTCCATGAGCACGATGTCGAACTCGGGAACGGTTTGGTGTTTCCAAGCTGTGAGCGCCTCGCGGCCCGTGCCCGCCAGCGTGACGCGATGGCCGGCTTTCTCGAGCAGGCGAATCGCGAGTTTTTGATTCACGACGTTATCTTCCGCCAGGAGAACGCGAAGCGAACGACTGGATGGCCGAGCCTGCTGGGAAGGAGGCGCCTGCATCAATTGCCGCTCCACTGCATTCGCGCCCAAAGCGGAGAGAATCGCGTCCAGAAGATCGGACTGGCTGACCGGTTTGCTGACGATTTGTTTCGCTCCCAGCTCGCGGAACCGCGCGGCGTCCTCCTTCGACCGTTCGATGGGCGCCATCATGATGACGGCGTTCGCCATGCCGCGATTTCGGTGGATTCGCTCCAGAATATGAAAACTTTCATCGCCGGGCATTTTCGCGTCGAGCAGGACAACCGAGTACGGACGCCCCGCGTTCTGCGCCTTCTCCAGAGCATCCAGTCCAGCCGCACGGCTGTCCGCCACTGTGGGCTTCATGCGCCAGTTTGTCAGCATTTCGCCGATGATCAGGTGATTCGTGGGATTGTTGTCCACGACGAGGACACTCAGTCCGGCCGGCATCAAGCGCGATCGTTCTCCTATGTCCGCGGCCGATTCACTGCCCTTCCCGAATGCGCAGGTAAAATGAAACGTGCTGCCCTTCCCCACTTCGCTCTCGAACCATATCCGGCCGCCCATGAGTTCGACGAGTTGGCGCGAAATGGTCAAGCCCAATCCCGTGCCGCCGAAGCGGCGGGTCATCGAGCCGTCCGCTTGCGAGAAGGGCTCGAAGATGAGTTGCTTCTTGTCCTCCGGAATGCCGATGCCGCTGTCGGCCACCGAGATGTGCAACCGGATTTCCGGGCCGTCGTCCGGCTCGCGCTCCGCGTTGATGTGAATCGTCCCTTTTTCCGTAAACTTGATCGAATTTCCCACCAGATTCACGAGCAGTTGCCGCAAGCGCGTCGGATCCCCGATCACAGTCCCCGGAATCTCGGGAGAAATGCGCACCGTCAATTCCGTCCCCTTCTTGTCCGCTCTCACGGCAAGAGTTTTTACCGTGTCCTTAAAGAGATCCCGAATTCTGAATTCCGTTTTCTCGAGCTCGAGCTTGCCCGCTTCGATTTTGGAAAAATCAAGGATGTCATTGATGATGTGCAGCAGACTGTCGGCGGACGATTTGACCAGGTTGAGATAGTCGCGCTGTTCCAAGGTCAACGGCGTATCCAGCGCCAACTCGGTCATCCCGATGATGCCGTTCATGGGGGTGCGGATTTCGTGGCTCATGTTGGCCAGGAATTCGCTCTTGGCGCGGCTGCCCGCTTCGGCCGCCTCCTTCGCCTCGAGCAACGCAGTCTGAGCGCGTTTGCGAAGCGTGATATCCAAGAACGTGATCACGGCGCCGACGACTTCGCCTCCCTTTCGAATGGGATAGGCCCAGTACTCGGCGGGGAACGACGTGCCGTCAGAGCGCCAAAAGACCTCCGTGTCCAGATGGATTCCCTCACCCTTCATTCGGGACTTCACGATGGGACACTCTTCGATCGGGTAGGGGGACCCATCGGCGCGGGAGTGATGCATCACTTGGTGCGCTAACTTTCCGAGGAGCGCCTCTCCATTTTCGTAGCCGAGCATGCGGAGCGTGGCCGGGTTGCAAAAGGAAAATCTTCCTTCGCGATCGATTCCGAAGATGGCCTCCGCGGTGGAATCGAGAAGGAGGCGGATCTTTTCCTCGCTCTCGCGCAGCGCTTCCTGGGCTCGCTGGCGGTCCGCCACTTCCTGCTCCAGTTCGGTGGTGCGCTCATCCACGCGCCGCTCGAGATCCTCGCTGGCCAGGCGCAGTTCGATATCGCGCTTTTGAATCTCCTGCAGCATTTCGTTGAAGCCGTCGATCAGGACGCCCACTTCGTCCTCGGAACGTTTTCCCGCGCGGATGGAGTAGTCCCTGGAACCGGTGACCATCTTTGTAGTCCAGGCCAGCTGCAGGATCGGGTCGGAAATCGGCCTTTGCAATCGGCCGGCCGTGACGTACGCCCCAAGGGATACGACCACAACGATCAATCCGAAAAAGTAGAAATACCGGAGTAGAAGCTCGCGTTCCTCCCCTCGATCCCCGACGAGAAAGACCGTGCCGACTCTCTCTCCGTCGAAAAAGATCGGCTGATAAATCAGAACGCTCTCGGAAGTGAACCGGCTTATTCCGTCGGTGAAAGGAGGGGGGAAGGCCGGGTCGCGAAGCGAATTCGCCTTGTACGACGCGAAGTGCTTGCCATCACGATCGTAAATTGCGGCCGCGATAATGTGCGGTTTCACGGCTAGCGCTTGCAGGATATCCCGGGCCGAGTTGGGGTCCTTGAAGAGGAGGGGAGCGGTGCAATTGGTCCCAAGGATGTTCGCCAGCGCATTCAAGTCCTGCAGGCCCACCTGCTTGAATCGCAGCGCGCCGTATTCCGCGAACGCGACGCCCGCCGCGCACAAGGCGGCGATCGTGTTGATCATGATGACCAGCATGAGCTTGCGGCGCAGCGAGATTTTGCGGGTCCACTGCATTCCGGTAAGTCCTGGGTCCCGGCAGGTACGAATTGCTCCGCGGCCCGTTCCGGGGTGGGGCCTGGAAGCTGCATCCAAGTTCAGCGCGTTTGATCCGATGCCGGGTTTTCGCGAATCCCCGTCAGTTGGCGGATTCTCCGCCTTTTCCCTCCACCGTCTTCGCCAAGCTCAACAGCTTGGAACTCATCTTCAGCTTGGCCCGCCGCGCCGCGTCCACATTAATGGCGAATCGGACCCGGTTGTTTTCCGCCACGAACTGGATCATTCCCCCCGAGTCGAGAAATCCCTCCATGTCGCCGACCGTCAAGACGCCCGAGCCGCGCAGTGAGGAGAAAATCGCAGGCAACTTTTTTCTCTCGGAGGAGGCGATGAACAAGATGTGTGCGCCGCGCAAGTCTTCACCGGCCCGGTAAATCCGAATAACAACATCGCGCCCCTGCACCGTCTTCCCGATGACTACCTGCGGAAGAGCACTTCCGAATGGGTCGTCACCGACAACGCCGATGACCATCGGCGCGAGCGGATCAACGAATGTGTTTTCAGGCCATTCGACGAACTTCAGAAAATTGAATAGATACGCGGCCTTCACTTGGTACTCGGACGGTGCATCTTGGGCCCGCCCTCCAAGAGCGGGGATCAGCAGGACAAGAACGAGGAGGGTCGCCCGGCTTATACCAATCGGCGCGCCGGTCCCCACTCGTCGACCCACAGTTCCCATGGGATTTGAATCCAGAAACCTGCGCATAGCTCTCCGCACGATGTATTTGCACAGTTCTAGCCAAACACGAGCGTCTGTTCACGAGCTAAGGGTCTTGTTTTTCGTAAGATCGGACATTAGAGAGAACTCACAAAGGCCGCACATCGATCGAGTGCGTTCCGTATTGGGTCCCCGAGAACCGGTTTGAACCAGCGCGAGCAGGAATAACATAGCGCAGGGCAGGGACGTTCTCGTCTGAAAATGGCGCGCAGGATCGCAAAGGTTCTTCTGGCTCGTTGCGCTAACATAGAGATGCCTTCCCTGACATCCTTTTTTGGAAGGCTTCATACGTAGTGGGATGGAACGGGAGCGCAATCATGGCAGCATGGTTTGAAATCGTGGGAGGCGTTGCGGCGGTGTGCACGACCGTTTGCTGGCTGCCGCAAGCTTTGAAAATTCTTCGCGAGAAGAGGACGGAAGGCGTCTCGCTCATCACGCAAAGCGTATTTACGCTTGGCAGCGCGCTCTGGGCGGCGTACGGACTGCTCCTCAATAACCGGCCCATCGTCTACGCCAATAGCCTGACGCTCGTCCTTTCGCTGGCCATTCTGGTCCTGAAGCTTCGGTATCCTTCGGCTTCCGGCGGAAAATGAACATTCAAGCCGGGATTTCTTCTCCCGCTTTGCGTGAGTCCTCGGAAGAATTCTATCGATTCGCCAGCCGCAAAGAGATGTTGTCCACAATCCATTCGTGCAATTCCGTCCGGGCCTGAAAGAGCTCTTCCTTTGTCATCGTGGGGAGATCGAGAACGAGCGTCTTGGGATCGTCATCGTTCAGTTCCCACATTTGCGAAAACGCGTTCTCCGGCAACGCGATTCCGAACCGTTCCGGTGAGGCCCAGACTTGCGAGCCGGGATACGGCTGGAACATGTGCAAGCTCGCCGCGTCCGGCCGAGTGCCGTCCAGCCAGAGCCGCATTTCTTCGATCGACTCCCAAGTCTCGCCCGGAAATCCGATGAGCAGGTAGGCTCTCGCCACGATTCCCGCGTCCTGGCAAATCCTGATCCCCTTTGAGTTGGCCTCTGGGGTTGTGCCCTTGTTCATGGCCTTCAACATTCGGGCCGAGCCGTGCTCGACTCCAAATCCCATCTCCGTGCAGCCCCTGGCCGCAAGATACTTGAAGAGGTCTGTGTTCATGAGGTTCACGCGCGACCAGCCTCGCCACAGCATTCCGTAGTTGTGAAAGATATCGGCCATCTCGCGGCATCTTTTTTCCTTGATGGTGATGGTGTCATCCCAGACGCGCAGCGCGGTGACGCCGATCTCCGCGAGGGCCTTCACTTCCGCTTCGATCTGATCCAGGGTCTCTTCGCGCAATTTCGTTCTCGCGTCGGCGCAGAAGTAGCATCCATAAGGACAGCCTCGCGCCGTGAACAGCGAGCCCGTGGTTCGCTCGGCCGCGTCGACCGACTTGCCCGAAATCGACTGAACGGCCAGCGCGCCCTTGGAATAGTTCCCTTCCCAAAGGTCATAGGCGGGCAGCGGCATTTTAGTGACGTCCGGCATCGGACCCGACGGGTTCCAATCGATCGATCCGTCTTTGCGGAAACGCGCCAGCCCCGGAATCGGCATGCTCAGCATGCCCTTTGAAAAATAGTCGCAAAACTGAACGAACGTCTCCTCGCATTCGCCTGACATCAGGTAGTCGAATCCTCGGAAATAATCCCGGTGCTTAAATTCAGCGTGCGGGCCTTCCAGAATGTAGGTGACGTGCGGGCCGCCGGCGACCTTCACCTTCGCGGGCCAGGCTTCGGCCAGCTGCCCGCCGAATTCCGCATTCGGCGTCACACAGGAAATTCCGAGCACGTCGCACGGCTCCAGCAATTCCCTCATGACGATCAGCTTCCCCGTCGACTCGTCCAGGAACGTGTACTTGTGGCAGTCCACGATCTTTACGTCATGCCCGGCCCGGCGCAACGCCGCGCCCAGATACAGCAAGCCGAGCGAGACATGCAGTGACGGATTGAAAAGCGCAAAGCTGGGGCCGCCCGCCAAGATCACCTTCGCCATTTCTTACGCTTCCCGTCTCGGACGAGTGCGCCCCGCTAGAGATAAAGAGCGCCCGATCGATTTCCGGTACATACAACCTATCGTTCCGGCCCGAGCAATTCTTTAGCAAAATTGGCGGACAAACCTTACACATTTTGCGAATTTGACAAGAATGCTTCACCCGGAGAGGGCTGGTTGGACTTACCGCATCGCAACAGGACAGTACTTTTTCCGTGGTAGCGAGGAACTAACCGAGGAAATTTCGCACCCCGCTTAGAACTTCGATGGCTTGGGTTTTCTGAAAAGCACACTCATTTTGCGCCTGCCGCACGAAAATGGAGCGGATCCCTCAAATTCTGCAATTCCCGGTAGTAGTAAAGCGGAGTCGGACGTTTTCCTTTGATCCTCAATTGCTTCAGGAATTCGATTTCATTGGGGTCGGCGCCACCGCTCAGCGAAGGGTCCTGAAGAAATTCCCGGAACCCGGGTTCTACGTCGGGCCGGTTGGGTTCTCTCTCGACATACTCGAATCTCTTGGGGTCCACGGGCGCCAGTCTTCGGCTGAGCACGATTTCCATTCCGAAGGTCGCAAGGTCGATATCCCAGAGGTCGATGAGCGGTTCCAGAAAGGATACGCAGTTCTCATCCGAGACGTTGTAAAGATCCGCGTCCAGAAAATCCAGGACATTCACTCGCGTTTGCTCATAACTTCGGCCGGTGAGTCGAGCCACCAGATGGAGCCAATTTTCATTTTCCAATTCTTCCCTGGCGACTTCCTTCACCACATCCAATAGCTTTTGCGTAACGAGTCGTTCCATCTCGCCGAAGGGCTGTCTTTCGAAGATGGCCCGAACTTCGTCCCGTTTCTCCGGCCGGCACTTCCCCAAGATCAGCGCGCGAGTCTCTTTGAATAGCGGAGCCGGTGACTCTCCCAAATTCCTCTTCAGCTCTTCCTTCCGTTGTGAGTCGGCGAGCTTGGCCAGTTGGCCGACGGGTAGGTTCAGGAACTTCCCCATCCTTTCGTAGATGTCTGTCCTTTGTGGATCAGGGGGCGACTTTTTGCGGGTCAATAGCTGGGAAATATAGGACTCCGTGACCTTGGCAGCGGCGGCCAAGTCTCTCTGTTCGAGCCCTAACTCCTCTAACCGCTGCCGAATCAATAAACGGACATCCACGGCGGATCTCCTTTCGAGGTAACCCTGCTAGTTAAGCATAAAAATAATTGCATTTTCAGCTTGACTCGTCAAGTCAATTAACTCATAGTGGTTAAGTCACCGAGCGACCACTCAGGAAAGATAAACCGAAACAAGTTACCTGAATCACCGCCCGGAGAGACGAAGGAGATTGCCCATGTTTGCCCGCCGAGTCTACATGCGTTTGAAACCCGATAGCGTCGCAGAGTTCACCCAAAAGCTGGAGACGGAGATCATTCCCCTGCTTCGCAAGCAGAATGGGTTTCAGGACGAAATTACGTTCGTGAGCCCAGGGGGTAAGGAAGCGTTTGCGCTCAGCTTGTGGACGAGAGCCGAGGACGCCGAAGCCTACAACAGCGGCCCCTATCCGAGTGTCGCGAAGATCATGTCCACCGTAATTGAGGGAAGTCCGCGGATTGAGACGTTTGACGTAGCGAACTCCACCTTCCACAAGATTGCCGCCATCGCGCTCGCTTAAGTTCGATCAAGCCCGGGCAGTTGCCCTCACTGCGCTCACCGCGTTCGCAAACGGGAGAAAGCGCTACGCCTGAAGGCAATCGTCGGAGAGCCCTGGGTATCACGAAGGAGAGTTGGAATGAGAGAAATGATCCAAGCGGGTACGACCCTTTTCAAGGAGGGTACAATCTTGCCGGATGGGCTCACGTTTGAGAGTGAGATATTTTCCCCGGGCTGGCGGTCGGTCAAGGGTCTCAATGGATATGCAACAGATCGGGAAACCCCGGAAGCGGGGTGGACCTTTTTCTACCTCGCCGGAGAAAGCAGAACCACCGCGTTTGGTCGTGAAGGACAGAAAACCGCGCGCCGGGCAATCAAGAAAATCCTGGCCAGCCTGAAGTCCGAGAAGTGTAATTCCCTCGAGGTCACCTCCGTTGTCTTAAAGACGTTCCTGGGGATGCCATACACGACGATTTCTTTCCATCTGCGCAATTTGCAGAAAGGCATGTTCCTTTCGAAAAGCCAAGATTCACGGCCGTGGAAGGACGTCACGCTTGTGGCAGCTTGAACCCGGGCGCCTCGCTCGCCGAAGTCGTAAAGGAGATTTGAAAATGAAAACCTTGAGTCGTGGAGTACTTGCAGCGGTCATGATTCTGATATCGGCCTCGGTAATTCACGCGCAGGATCTTTCGAAGTACCGGACTTTCTCGTTCGGGTCGAGCGTGGCCGGCGTTTCCAAGCAGGTGGATCGACAGCCGACTGAGGCACAGATAATTCACCAGCAGCCGGCATTGATCCAAGAATTGGCCTGGTACCCGCCACTGCCTTTTGATTCTTCGCGCCCGGCGGAGCCCGTCGAGAAGGTCGTCTTCTCTTTCTATAATGGCGCGCTCTACAGAATGCTGGTGGTTTACGACAGTTCCTCGACCAAAGGGCTGAGCGACGAAGACATGATCCGAATCGTGTCGGTAAAATACGGAGTGGCCACGAGGCCTGCTGCCAAGGTCGATTTCCCGATGAATCCGTCGTATGACGCGACTGCAAAGGTGATGGCGCGGTGGGAAGACTCCGAATATTCGCTCAACCTCATTCGATCCTCAGGGTCGGATACCTTCGCGCTTCTCATGTTTGACAAGGGGGTGGATGCTGAAGCCGCACTCTCCATCGCCGAATCCGTGGAATTGGAGCGGCAACAGGCTCCACAGAAAGAAGTCGAACGCGCGAAGAAAGAAGCCGATGACTTGGAAGTGGACCGGCAGAAAAACATCAAGACTCTTCGGCCCTGAGAGATGCGCAGGGCGCAAGGACAAGATTGCTCGTAAGTATATCTGATGAATTTTTCAGGGAGGATCTAAAAATGACAGTTCAAATTGCACCACTGCACGACCGGGTTCTGGTCAGGCGGCTCGAAGAGAAGGAGACAGCGAAAGGCGGCATCATCATTCCTGACACGGCCAAGGAAAAGCCTCAGGAAGGTGAAGTGATCGCCGTGGGGGCAGGAAAGATCGAAAAGGGACAACGCATACCGCTGGACGTGAAGGCGGGCGACCGGATCTTGTTCGGCAAATACACCGGCAACGACATCACGCTGGATGGCGACGAATATCTGATCCTGCGCGAGGAAGATATCCTGGGGACAATCAGTGGGATGGCAAAAGCAGCAGCCGGCAAGAAGTAATTCTCGCCGGATCCAAAGGGCGCTGGACGAAGAAATGGTTCTCATTCACCCAGGAGGGTGAACTCCAAATGGCAAAGCAAATTGTAACCGGTGAAAATTCGCGTCAAGCAATTCTGCGCGGTGTGAACATTTTGGCGGACGCCGTGAAGATCACGCTGGGGCCCAAGGGCCGCAATGCGGTGATCGAAAAGAAGTTCGGGGCGCCGATCATTACCAAAGACGGCGTGACCGTGGCCAAGGAAATCGAGCTTCAAGATCCGCTCGAAAACATGGGCGCTCAAATGGTGCGCGAAGTGGCGTCCCAGACGTCCGATGTAGCCGGTGACGGCACCACTACGGCGACGGTGCTGGCCCAGGCGATTTTTCGCGAAGGCGTGCGGACGGTTGCGGCCGGCGCAAGCCCAATGTCTCTGAAGCGCGGCATTGAGAAGGCCGTCGAAATCTGCGTCGCAGAGATCAAGAAGATCTCCTCCGAAGTGAAGGGCGACATGATCGCGCAGGTCGGGACGATCAGCGCCAACACCGACAAGCTGGTCGGCACCCTGATCGCGGACGCCATGAAGAAAGTGGGCAAGGACGGCGTGATCACCGTCGAGGAATCACGGACGATGGAGACCACGCTCGAAATCGTCGAAGGAATGCAATTCGACAGGGGTTATCTTTCGCCTTACTTCGTTACCGACGCCGAACGACAGGAATGCGTGCTGGCGGACGCACACATTCTGATCTTCGAGAAGCGAATCAATTCGATGAAGAACCTGATCACGCTGCTTGAGCATGTCGTAAAGCTGAGCCAGCCATTGCTGATCATCGCCGAAGATGTCGAGGGCGAGGCGCTGGCGACCCTGGTAGTGAACAAGCTGCGGGGCACCCTGCAGTGCGCAGCCGTGAAGGCGCCCGGCTTCGGCGACCGCCGCAGAGCCATGCTCGAAGACATTGCGGTTCTGACCGGCGGCAAATGCATTTCCGAGGATCTGGGCATTAACCTGGAGAACGTAAAGATCGAGGATCTGGGCCACGCGAAAAAGATCATCATCGACAAGGACAACACCACGATTATCGAAGGCGCGGGGAAGAACACCGAAATCGAAAGCCGCATCAAGCAGCTCCGCGCTCAGATTGAAGAATCCACGTCGGACTACGACGGCGAGAAACTCCAGGAGCGCTTGGCAAAGCTGGTGGGCGGCGTGGCGGTGATTAAGGTGGGCGCGGCAACCGAAACCGAGCTGAAGGAAAAGAAGGCTCGCGTCGAGGACGCCATGCACGCCACTCGCGCAGCGGTTGAGGAAGGCATCGTCCCCGGCGGCGGCGTGGCACTGCTTCGCTGCATTCCGGCGCTCGATCGTTTGAAGCTCGAAGAGGATGAAGCGATCGGAGTGAACATCGTGAAGCGCGCCCTCGAAGAACCCACGCGACAGATTGCCGTTAACGCGGGCCATGAAGGCGCTGTCGTCGTCGCCCGCGTCCGGGAATCGAAGGACGCAAATTTTGGCTTCAACGCGTCCACCGAAGAATTCGGGGACTTGCTCAAGGCCGGCGTCATTGATCCCGCCAAAGTCACCCGGCTGGCGCTACAAAACGCGGCTTCCATCGCCGCACTGATGCTGACCACCGAAGCCTTGATCGCGGAATTCAAGGGCGAGGAGAAAATGGCGGCGGTGGGCGCGGGTGGAGGCATGGGCGGCGGAATGTACTAAAGAAAGCGTGCCTTGGCCCATTCCGTGTGGGCCAAGGCACGTTTCATGCGCGTTGCAGACAAGACGGGGGACTCGTTGGGAAAAATCAGAATACGAAATTACACGTGTGGGCTGCTTGTGACGATCGTGGCACTCGGTCTCTACTCCTACTACGTGCGCGAACTTTTCGCGTCTCTGTTCCTGTTTAGCGCCCTTTTTCTGGCGGTGGGATCGATCGTCCTGGGCGTAGTTCTTGCTTGGTATGCGAGCAAACAGGTCGCTCTTTGGAGCAGGCTTGCTTCGCGGAATGCGATCGCTTTGACAGTGCCGGGAGGGACTGCCTTGCTCGCCGCCGGCGTGAATAAGAAGGCGTAGAGGAACAGCAGTCCGTCGGGGCCGGTACACTCAAGGCCGGCGTCATTCATCCCGCCAAAGTTACCCCGCTGGCGCTGCAAAACACCCCTTTGGAACACCCGAGCGAACGGTCATCCTCAGACCGACACTAAACAGGTTGGAATCTTGGAGGCGCGGGTCGGATTTGAACCGACGAATGGAGGTTTTGCAGTTCTGAGGTCGAGTGCTAAATAGCTCATTTCCCTGAGCGATTCTGTCGGTCTTGACCGCTAAAGTACGCCCCTTTTGCCGGATTCCGTTAGCAACTTGTTAGCAGGATTTGTGTCTTCTGTATCGTCCATCTTTCGCAGCTGGGAGAAGGGGAATGAAGAAAACTTATGTCCAATACCGTATGGCCAGGTCAAATCGTTGGTTTGCGATAACTTCACTATTTCTACTTTCAACTTCAGTTGCCGCTGAAATGTCTACGGCATCAGCCCCATTGACCGCCCCCAAGAATGGGAGTAGGTTGACCTCAACTAGAATCGATAAGAACACCACACACCCCGGGGCCGGATCACCCCATTCGGCCCCTTCTTAATTTGAAGCTTTTAGAATGGGCGAAGCCAATTCCGCTTGATAAACCGCGTGGTCGGAATTTGGCACGGGTGGCGTCCGGGGGAGAATCCCATCTCTATCGAGCCATTTTCTTCGCTTCAGCTCTAAACCTCGCCCAACGCTTTTTTGTAGCCTTCCCGATCTTCGCTCTTGCAACAGCAGAAAGCACGCGCTTAGTACCCTTCGTGACTTTCTTGTCAGCAGAACGGCCCATAGCCTCAGCTGCCGCCTTGATGCCTTTCAGTTTGCCTTGAATTGATGCGAGTTGCTTTTCGAGTTTGCGCTCTTCGCGCTCGATTGCTGACAGAATATCCATGAATCCTCCGGCACGGAATGTATCCCAGAGCGATGGCGATATTCCAGATGTATCAGTGGAAAAGTGACTGGCGGGATTGATGGTTCCTGCCTTTTGGCCGGAACCCACATTCCGAGAAGCCGTGCCAGCTCAACCGGTCGATGCAACACCCTATAACCATTTGATCTCACAACACTTCCCATCGAGAATCAATCCGTATGGCAGTACTCAATCAGGGCTTTTGATTTGTTTGAGTTGAAGCCGGCGAAACGAAATCAGCTTCCCAGACTCCTACAAGAAGACTTTGAGCAAGTGTTGCGTCGACCCATTGAGACCACCCGACTTATCGGGACTTGGAAAAGGGTACAGACATTCTCAATATCGCTTAGGAAATACGATAGCGCAGTTTCAACCTAAACGCATTGTCGGGCTACCGAAGAGGATGTTTACAAGAATTTCCAAAATCCAGGATGACAGTCCTGGGTTTTGGAAGCTCACTGTCGGCTCCGAAGTACGGTTCTAAATCCGCAGGCTGAAGTCTGCGCCATCACTGCTTGGTGTGGGCGGCTTTATTTCTATTGATATGTTCTTTCAAGCGGGCAGCGACATCGGCTTCCTTGCCGTCCTCCAACTCCTTAATCAATTCATCGAGGGCAAAGTGGACCACGTCGTGATGATGAAGTTCATCTGGTGACACGAGATCGCTGAAACGCAGCCAGAGACGGTGCACCAGGCGTACTTCGTTGGAAGTGAGATTCGGTGCGTGCGGACCGAGCAGAAAAAATTCGCGCTGTCCTCCGGGGGTGAAAATTTCCAAGTTAAATTGTGGGCGCGGGTCGGGGAGCTGCTCCCAGGCGAGACCAATCTCCCTGGCTTCTTCGGCCAGCGACACTTTTCCCGACCGTCCGAGGACGATGGTGCTGGCTTCGAGCTTGACTGCGGCATTCAGGATGCCGCCCCACAAATCATTGGCCGAGACGACAGCCAAACGAATTGGCTTGCCACGCTTTTCCGCGATGGAAAGGGCCTTGGTGAACAGGAACTGCTCGACGCTTCCAAACAGCTGCTCGGCTTCGAGCTCGCTCGATCCCGAGGCCGCCCGGCGAAGGAGGCGCACATGCATCACGACGACGTCGCGGCGCTCCGTCCGCACGCGGTCCAAGACCGCTTGCAGGTGGTACAGCGCATGATAATTGCTGACCGGCACGAGGACGCTTCCGGAACGGACGCCGACGGATTGCCGGGTAAGCTCTGCCTGGGCGGCGACGTTGAACTGATCCATTTCGACGTGTGAAACGCCGCGATTTCTGCACGTGATTCTCTCAGACACTGTGAACACGCCAAACATGATGAACGAGAAAATCAGACCGGCGACGGTCGCGCTGGGCTTGGTGAACAGGTTCACGACCGCGATAAGAAACAGAATCACAGTGATCAGTGCCAGCCCCAGCGGAATTTCCTTGCCGAAAAGATGAAAGTTCAATGGCACGCGGTATTCGCGATCGCCAGGATGCGTGTACCGGATCACGAGCACGGCGATCCCCTGCATCGTGAAACTCCAGATCACGCCGAACGCATATAGATTGGCGAGAAACGTCACGTCACCGCGGCTGGCGATGATCGTCAGAATCTGAAAGAGGACGACAATGTTGATGATGCGATTGGAGGTGCCATATTTGCGGTGTGGCTGACGGAACCACTCCGCCAGCACGCCGTCCTCGGAAACGCGATTCAAAACGCCGTTTGAGCCCACGATGGCCGTGTTCACGGCGCCCGCCAGAATCAGTGTGCCGACCGCGACAACGAACACGTGAAAGGCCAGCCGCAGCGGGAACGGACCCACCAGGCTCATGGACAATCCGCCAATCAAGTTTTCCAGGTACTTGCCCCGGACGTCGTCGGGAATGATCATGACGGCGAAAAACGACACGAGGGAAGTAAAGAGCAGACTGTAAATGAAGATGATAAATCCTGCTTTTTTCAGATTTGGCAGCTTCGGAGCTTCGATTTCGCGGTACACCTGCGCCAGGGATTCCTCGCCGCTCATCGCCAGAACGGAATGTCCGATTCCGACAAATACTGCAATCATCGGAATCATCCGCACGATCTGGCTGCCAGAGAGCCATCCAAGCGACCTCTTGTCCAGCCGAATCGTGGAGGGGGTGGGAAACGGCGGGAGGTGCGCTCCGCGAACCCAAATGGTGTATGCGCACCATACGATCAGCACGACGACCATCACCGTGGTGACCTGCATGATTTTCAGCGCCTTGTCGCTGGATTCGTGAACACCCTTGATGTTCTCCCACCAGAAGAAGAACGTCACCATGACTGCAAAAAATGCCGCCGTCGAATTCTCGGAAAGCTGGACGCCCACTTGAAAATGGGCAAACAATTCATTTAAGAGGCCCGCGAGATATTGGCCTGCGGAAACGCCACTGATCGGGCCCGTCAAAACGTAATCGAACATCAGCGCCGAGACAGAAAATTTCGCCAGCGTCCCTCCCAGCGCTTCCTTGACCACACGGTACACGCCCCCGCGCACGAACATGCTGCAGCTTTCGACGTACACCGCTCGCACGCAGTAGGAGAACAACATGACGCCGAGAATGAACCAGGGCGCCGACTTCCCGATGAAGCTCTCGGATTCGCCGCCCGCGTAGTAGGCCGAGGAGGCCAGGTCGTTCAAAACAATCGCGGCCGCGCGCCAAAAAGAGATGAACGTCAGCATGGCCGTCGTGGCCACAATGACGCGTGGTACGGTTATTAGGGGGGAGGGTTCGGGGCTTTGGCCCGCAGATGTCGAAGACATGAGACGTAAAGAAAATATAAAGATTTCATTATGACGACTTTATGCGTCGTTGTCTATGGAATAAGGGACTTACAGAGTGGTGCGCCTCTTGGAGTGAGCGGACCACGCCGAGCGCGGCGCCCGCAACCGGACTTTGCCGTGCTTGGGCTTCTTCTTTTTCATGGGCACGCCCAACTTCATGGACACGCGAGAACGCGAATTCGTGTTGTTCGGCCAGAATGCCGCGGCGGCGGCGAGAAGACCGGCGTGCTTCCACCGGCCGCCGCGGCTATTTGACCCACGCGGGTCTCGCCGCCATGGCGGAGGCAGCGAGACTCGGCCCCGCGTGAAACCCGGCTAGAGCGCCACGACGCCTCGCTCCTGATTTCGAATGCGAATCGTTTCCTCCACTTTCGAAAGAAAGATCTTTCCGTCGCCGATTTTCCCGGTCGAGGCGGTCTTGAGGATCGCGTCGATTGCGGCGTCCACCTGCGTGTCCGGGAGCACCACTTCGAGTTTCACCTTGGGCAGCAGGTCGATCGAGTACTCGCGGCCGCGATAGGATTCAGTGTGGCCCTTTTGACGGCCGTGCCCGCGCACATCGGTGACGGTCATGCCCGCAACGCCGATCTCGGTCAGGATTTCCTTTACGGCTTCGAATCTGGAAGGCTGAATTACCGCTTCGAGTTTCATCATCATAGATTTGTCCTCAGCGTCTCCTTAGCGTGTCGTCTGAACAGTGCGTCACGATTTTAAATGTGCGAGGGCGGACCCCTCCGTTCGGTAGCGAGCCCGCCCCCGTTTCCTAGTCGCCGTGTGCCGGAGCCGTTGCGTTCATCCTGGATGCGGCAGGCACTTGTTGCTGCTGCGCGGCGAGTCCCGTCGGCGAACCGAGTGCCGTGATCACGTATTCGGGATAAGCCGAAATGCCGTGCTCGTGCAGATCCATGCCGTAGAGCTCGTACTCGGCGGGCAAGCGCAACGTTCCCGTGGCGTTGACGGCGAGCATGACGACCATCGCCACCGCGAACGTGGCCAGCGTGATGCAAGCGCTGCCAATGCATTGGGCGACAAGCACTTGCGTGCCGCCTCCGTAGAAGAGGCCCTTGAGCGGCGCACTGTTGTCCGCAGCAAATGGTCCTGTCGAGCCGAATTGCCCGGAGGCAAACAGCCCGAGCGATAGAGTGCCCCAGATGCCGCAAAAGCCGTGGACCGGGACCGCGCCGATGGGGTCGTCAATGCGAAGCCATTCCAGCAGGTCGACACCGAGGATGACCAACACTCCAGCGACACCCCCAAGCAGCACCGCGCCCGTAGGGCTGACCCAATAGCAGGGGCAAGTGATCGCGACGAGTCCGGCAAGGAAGCCGTTCGTCGTGTATCCCGCGTCCCACTTTTTGGTCGTGAAGTAGCCGTAGATGATGGAAGTGAGACCCGCGGCGCAGGCGGCGAGCGTGGTGTTCGTGGCCACGCGGCCGATGCCCACAAAATCCATGGCAGAGAGCGTGCTGCCCGGATTGAAGCCGTACCATCCGAACCAGAGGATCAGTCCGCCGCTGACGGCGATCGTCAGGTCATGCGGCAGCATGGGGGCGCCACCGTCGCGCTTGAACCTGCGGCCGAGGCGCGGACCCAAAACGATCGAGCCGGCCAGTGCGATGAAGCCGCCGATAGTGTGAACGACCGTTGATCCGGCAAAATCGTGGAAGCCCATTCCGAGGCCCGGCCAGAAATGGCCGTCGCTACCCATGTTGGCGAGCCAGCCGTCCGGCCCCCAGGCCCAGTGGCCGATGACCGGATAAATGAAGCCGGTGACGCAGATGCTGTAGAGAAGGTCGCCGACGAAACCCGTGCGGCCGATCATCGCGCCGGACGTGATGGTCGAGCAGGTATCCGCAAATGCGAACTGGAAGATCCACACGGCCAGAAACGCCACGCCGGTGGTTTCATAAGTCGCCGGAGCGTTCTGGAGGAAGAACCAGTGGTACCCGATGAATCCGTTACCGTGGGCGAACATGAACGCAAATCCGACGGCGTAAAACAGAATGCCGCACAAGCATGTATCCACGACGCATTCCACGAGCACGTTCACCGTTTCTCGCGAGCGGCAGAAGCCCGCTTCGAGCATCGTGAATCCCACTTGCATTCCGAAAACGAGGAATGCCGCGATGAGCGTCCACGCCGTGTTCACCGGGTTGACAATGTCATTGCCTTTGAGGTCCGGATCGGCAGCGTAGACGCGACTGAAGAACAGAGCGGTGACGCCAGCCATGATTACCAGCGTCAGCACGACGCCGGCGATTTTCCCGGCCAGCATGGTTCCGCCATAACGGCGCCATTCGGGCTTTCGCAATCGCAATCGCAGGCGGGAAAATTTTTCCGCCACCGACATCTTTCTTGCGTTGCATTTAGGTCTGTCGGACATTTGCACTCTCCTTTAAAAGATATGAGAACGTCGGGCCGTCCAACTTCACTCCTCCGCCGAAACCTGTCGCTGTTGGTTCCCTAAAACACGCCGGTCGAAATCGGAATGAAGCCAAATGAAGACACAACCCCGCTAAGGGAACGGAAATTCGCCAAAGACGCGGACGCGCAAATCCGGTCAAGCGCCGTTCAGGGCTTCTTTATCGGCTCGTCGTCGAGCGTTGATGTTTCGCTTGGTTGGACACGGCATCGTGTCCGAGAAAAACGGTACAGCCAGAGAATCGCTACGCCTGCGCCCCGCTTCGTCGTCGAAGCGAGGACTTCGAGGGGCGTCACGATCGGTTGACTTGCGCACGCAGTTTGCAACTTGCGTGCCCTTGCAGTCAAATTCAAACTTTCAATTGCCACGATTCGCGGCGCGCGAATTACTGTGAGCCGCGCTTCAGTTCGTCATTCAGGATGACGGACTCCGCGATTTCCTTCATCGATTTTCGCATCTGCTGGCTCTGCTTCTGCAGCGCGCGATACGCCTCTTCCTCGCCGATCTTCATTTCCCGCTGCAGGATTCCCTTGGCCCGCTCCACGAGCTTGCGGGCTTCGAGCTGGCCGGATAACGCCGACTTTTCGTTTTCCAGCCGCTCTCGCTGGCGCTCGTTCTCCTGCAATTCCGTAATCGTTTTCTGAAGCTCCGCGGTGCGCTCGGCCACTCGCGCTTCGAGGTGGTCGCGCGCCTCGCGCAGCGCCTCCTCGCTTTGCCTTTTCGACGAACTCACCCAACTCGCGGCCAGGGCGCAAAGGACGAATGCCACGAAGTAGGCAGCGTCCGTGGCATTGACCGCGAAGGAATGGAACGGAGGAACGAAGTAGTAGTCCACCGCCAAAGTCGAGAGCAGCACCGCGAAGAGGCCGGGCGCCGTGCCGCCGAACCACGCGCTCGCCATGACGCCGGCGAAGAAAAGGAACAAGAACGGATAGGGAAACAGGTGCTGGAGCAACAGGCTCGAGTAGTGAGCGGCTGCCACGCACGCCAGGGCGATCCCATAGCGCCGGGTGCCGCTTGCCCACCGTGACTTGGTCCATCGAGCGCGCTCCGCGGCGGAAGTCAATGCAATAGGTCTCAAGGCCACCAGAGAGTTCCTTATGAATTCTTTATGAAACATTAATGAGCTTGCCTTGCCTCCACACCGAAGACAACCTCAAAGAGCGAATCGTCTGGATCGAAAACATTATTGAAATGTGCGGGAACGGAAGGGCGAGAGGAGTGGGGCTGAAGGAGTTGCGTGGAAACTCGACCGCGTCATTCGGGTCAGCTAGGATTGTCGAATGCCGCCGCCCGGCAGTACTGAGCCATCAGAGCTAGGGTGAGTTCCCTATTTGTGCCGACAGCGCCAGCCCTGACGATAGTGCGGCTTCGTTCAAGGAACTGAACCGCCGCGCGCCCACCGGAGCGAATTGAATTCGGTGTAATTCGCCGAACGGTCTCCGTCTTAGGCCAAATCCCGCGAAACGGATTATCGTCAACTGGGAATTGGGGTTTCCTACATGACGATAACCGGACTTCACAGGACTTGGGACGGTGTGCGGGTGCTATACTCCGCCCGCAAGTCACCCAAGGAGAAACAACTGGAAATCCTATCTGCTACCCGCCGGGCTGGAATCCGTCATGCAAGCCTTCTTAGGAAAATACAAGCACCTCTCTGTGTTCCAACTGAGCCTAGCTCTGTTCGTCCTAAACGTAATAGGAGCCGTCGCCTATCTGCGTGCAGTAGAGCCCAGTTGGGTGATACCGGAAGAGCGAGCAGCAGGAATACACACCGTGACGGGGGAGCCAATCGTATGGGCCGTTGGCGTTCTGCCGTTTGTTGTAGGTTTTGGCTTGCTAAATACCCTTTGGGGAGTATGCCTTTGCGTCTGGAAAAAATGGCGAAGCGGTTACTTTTGGCTTGCGACCGCCCTGATTTGGCTAGTTGCGGTGTGGATTGATTTCGCCCACCGCTGAGTCTCGCCTTGCTCCTTCTGCGGCCTGGAGGCACCCTCCATTTCGAGTCAGAAAGCCACATTCCGAGAAATCGACTTCTCAGGCTCTGGCGAAGCTCGAACCGACTTTCCTTTCATTTGGGGAACTCGCCTTGAGCCGCTTGGCTGTGGTCGGAGACCTTACTACTGTGGAAACTCTACAGGGAACACTGTATCAGAACTTTGTTAACATCCGTGTTAGTTCGTGTTAGTGTCCGTGTGGTGCCCCCAACTGAAGACAACTTCAAAGAATTATCCGAGCGATTTGAATCGTTGGCCGTCGCGCTCCAAACGGCCCAAACCGACAAACAACGCAGACAGGTCCTTAAGCAAATGCGAGCACTTATTGCCGCCGCGGACACTATCGTACTTCGAGAGGGACTACACGACTCGGAATCCGCACGGCACCCAGGGCCGATAGATGTGAGTGGCGATCGAAAACGGTTGTAACGAGACAAACACATCAAATCGGCACGCCTACGTGACGTGGGGTTCAACCTGAATTACGTTGTCGTTGAGATACGAATGGTTGCCGTCTGCAGAGCGCTCCGGCTTCGGAAGGGGAGCCAGAGCACTCGCGACGGCTGGGATAGGTTGCGAAGGCACTTGATACTACATTTTTTCCTGTTCTCTGCTCAATACACTAAAAATTGTAAGCGAGATGGGGGTATAACCCTGTCGTGTTGGTGACGAGCTTTGAACCTGCGTTCGACTCGCTATCAGAATCCGAAGCGGCGTATACCAATAAAGTGAACTAAATACGGTTTTGGTTGTATCCCCGGCCCGCCGGGTTTGTGGTATTTCAGCATTGCCTATGCCCGAAATCCGAACATTTCACCAACTGAGACGGCGAATCGAGTCGCTGGGACAAGGTCTGGCCGGGCCCCGAAACTCGAAACAACGAGAGAAACTCCTCAAGCAAATGAAGATCCTCATCGATGAAATCGATCAACTCATCTTCGTAGGTGTCTTTAGGTCAAATCCAAAGCGAGGTAATAAAAAACAGCCGCGCGGGCCCGCTGAATCGCGCGGAAGTTCTGATTCCAGCGAATTTTGACACACTTATTGGGAACAAACTACAGTAAATCCCCCACCTTCTTTTACCATCCCTGACGTATTGCAGGACGTCAATCTTTCCATAGAATCGCGAGCCAGGAGGCACCAATATGGCAACCCTACCCAGCCCGCGTGTGTCAATTAAGGCGACCGACTTCGAAAATTTGGCCAGCCTAACTGGGAAGGTCCACCCGGTACCACCGCGCTCCATCAGGGACACACGACCCAGCCAATGGCTTGCGCGGCAGCATCAATTTGCGTTGTTCTCGAACATTTCACAGCAAGCACGCAACGAAATTGTGAGCGCAGCACGAGACCGGGTGCTGGCACGCGCCCAGACAATTCACGTTGAAGGTGATCCCATACAGCAGGTAGTGCTGTTGATGTCGGGCTCGGCGAAAATAGTTCAATTTGGCGAGAACGGGACAGAAGTAATTCTTAGGCTTTGTGGGCCGGGCGAACTCGTCGGGACTCTTGGATTCTGCACGGATGGACGGCACAGCGCAACTGCGCGGACACTACGGTCATCCGAGGCGCTTGTCTGGGATATCCGTGTATTCGATTCTATGTCCAAGCGATTCCCGGTCTTGAGGTTTAACGCAGCCCGGATTCTCGCCAAACAATTAGAAGACATCGAGGACCGTTTCCGCGAGATGGCTACTTGCCGCGTCGAAGTGCGGCTGAGCCGTCAGATCGTTCGATTGATCGAACAGGTGGGCCACCCAAATAATGGAGGAGTAGAAATCAGCATTTCTCGCGAAGAGCTAGCGCAACTGATCGGCACCACAATGTTTACGGTGAGCCGCCTGCTCTCAGAGTGGGACGAGCGCGGGATCGTATCCGCAAGAAGAGAGTCTGTGTTGGTCCGAAACTTGAAAGCACTGGAAGACCTATCCCAACGTAGTGCAACTTTGGAAAGAAGATCGCTGCGAGCACCTCAAGCAGGGGTTTCACGATAAACCTCGCATACCAGACAATTAAACCCGAGAACGAAGCGTCAGGCACTTTGCGACGGGCCGCAAGTAAGTTCGCTAGAGCACAAAGATACTTCCCGCCAATTGTTTCAGGGTTTTAACACAGATGTTTGGGCAATAATATACTTGACTAACCATACCGGGAATGCTATTCTCTGGGCATGGACAAGCCAAAAACACTCCAACAAGCTATCCGGTACTTCTCGGATGAGCAAGTCTGCATCGACACTGTGGCCCAACTGCGCTGGCCGAATGGACCGACCTGCCCAAAGTGCGGCCATGGCGAGCACTACTATCTCGCCACTCAGAAACGTTGGAAGTGCAAGAAGTGTGCGAAGCAATTCTCCGTCAAGGTGGGGACTATCTTTGAGGATTCGCCGCTTGCCCTTGATAAGTGGCTAATCGCGCTGTGGATGCTAGTAAACTGCAAGAACGGGATCAGCTCTTACGAAGTAGGACGCGACCTTGGAATCACGCAAAAGTCCGCATGGTTCGTTCTACAGAGACTCCGCTTGGCGTTGCAGAAAAGCTCTTTCGTTAAACTTGGCAGTAATGGTGGCGAAATCGAAGTTGACGAAACCTACATTGGGGGCAAGGCTCGTAACATGCACCCGGAAAAACGCAAGCGTCGAATCACTGCCCACGGGCCAAATAAGGACAAAACTATCGTGATGGGGATTCTCGAACGCGGCAGCGAAGTCCGCGCCATTGTGGTCCCCGGTACAAAGCGCCGCATCCTGCAAGGCGAGGTTCGCAAGCACGTCGAGCCAGGAACTCCGGTATTCTCGGACGCTTCGCCTTCATATGTTGGGCTCGAAAAAGATTTCCAATATCAAGCGGTCGATCATGCGGTAGCCTACGTTCAAGGCAACGTTCACACCAATGGCCTTGAGAATTTCTGGAGCCTTCTCAAGCGTGGCATCGGCGGAACCTATATCTCGGTAGAGCCATTCCACCTATTCCGTTACGTTGACGAACAAGCGTTCAGGTACAACAATCGCGGCAAAAAAGATTTTAAAGTCACAGACTCAAATCGGTTTGAGTTAGCCTTATCGCAGATTGCGGGAAAGCGTTTGACCTTTGAGGAAGTAACTGGGAAGGGAGAAATACAAGCGGACAGTTTCTAATCGTTTGCCGCGCGGGAAGCGGAAGTCCTCTTAACTCGTTTCCGCTTGCCTATATTCAATTTGGATTTTATTTTCGCGCGTGGCACAGACAAAACAGTCTTGAGGGCATTCTCGAAAGTAGCGTATTCACCCGACTCATTCTCGCCAGAAGGTTTGGGGCGATGCGTCACTTAGCATACCTCTCAGAAGAGAGGATGCCGTGGTTCGCTCCAAAAGTCAATCAAACGCCCAACAGATCGACCGCTTCAATCGTGCGCGTGACTACTATGGCGATCCTGTGGAGCGTTGGAATGACCGCCTCATTCTGAACCCTGCCTCCAAAGTTGAAGAATATTTGCGCGGTCGCATGGCCCTTATCCTTCAGTGTTATGCTCCGTCCCTCCGTACCGTCCAGACGGAGACGGAAGGAATTTGTACTGAAGTAGTAATTCCTGCGATTAATGGGAACCTGTTTATCATCCTCAAGGCTCACCTCATGGAACTGCATCCCTTGAATCACTGGAATGAGAAGCTGATGTTTGTCCCAGTTGTTCAGGTGATGAAGAACCCACAATTCATAGTTCCCAGTCTCGTAGGGTTTTACGGTGTCCAGGATAAACTTACTCAACGTTTCACTGATTTGCTTCTGTTTCAGTCGTTCGCTCAGGCGAGATATAAGTTTTTCCCGCGTATCACTGATTGGGAAATTGCTCCATTCCCAGGGATGGATGACGTAGACGAACGTATCGAGAGCACTCCTGAGATTGTGAAGCACATCGCCAATTATGAGTGCGCAAGAATCACGCGGAAATTTAGACGTGTCGACATCAAATTGGATGAAGTTGGCTCCATCGAAATCCTGTTCAATGCTGATCCTGTAGAAGTCCGATTGAAGGAAGGTTTGGAGAATCGAATTAAGATTCTCGATGTGCTCTTTGGCCCGTTCAATCTTGAGCCGTGAGCCGTAGAAACGGTCATTCACGGCAGAGAGCTTAGCACAACTTGGTTAGCCTAGTATATTATTGCCGATGTTTGGCCCTCTTTGCTCTGGAACATGGACGGAAACGAGCAGGAAAATAATAAGTATACCCGATAAGTCTCTCCGACCGCCCCCCGGATGGAGCAGATCGAAGCCCCGTCGCTCAGTCGAAGCAAACCCGCGCCGGGTCGGCTGTTCATCCCATCAGTTCTGTGAGGTTGGCCTTGCCAAGGAAAGCTGACTTTGCGCACCAGGATTATCTTCCGGATCGCCTGACGGACGCGACCAACCGAAGGGTTATCGCGCTTCCCAGAAGCGCCTCCCCTGCTTTCAATGCGGTGCTGGCTCGTTGCCCGCTTCTTTCAGGGTTTTCGGTAAGTGAAAGAACCGAGATCCTCTCCGCTGCGCGCAGCAGGGAATT